>JAEEGI010001675.1_pt1 | contig 54972 bp, 58 predicted proteins | sample 8958751 | NCBI WGS metagenome assembly JAEEGI01 (sample SAMN16246545, study PRJNA631951) | gut metagenome | biome: gut microbiome; feature: rumen; material: KS-attached | host: Bos | place: Iran: Karaj | collected 2018-10
AGGGCCGATAAAACATCCACGCTCTTCCACTTAAACAGAATCGCAAACCCCAATCCAAGCGCCACATTGACGGTATTTGCATACGTCACCTTCAGCAGATCCACAAAACTGGAATACCGCAGCACCCCAGAATAAGTCCTGAAAATGCGCGCCCCAATCCAGCTCAGAAGTGCATAAAAGGCCGATGCCGCCAGCAGCTCAATATGATGGTCAAAGGTAACCTGAGACTTATTGACCACCCAATATGTGAACAGACACGAGAGGAACACAATCAGGGAATCGGCCAGAAGGATTACCCAGTAGGGCAGCACCTTCTTGCTGAAATACCAGTTGGAAAACCTCCAGAATATGTCGTTTTCTTGCTTCATACGAAACAGATTGTATTAATATATAAGTTTACAAAAATAAGCAATTCTTTTTGTAAGAACAAATATCCGGCTGTGGCGCATTTGGCCACAGTGGCCGGGGCAATGGGTACCACGTGTTGGGCGACCCGGCCGGCCCGTGGAGGTAACCGATTGATTATGTGCACGTTACGTAAAAACGGTTAGGCAATTTCGCCCAACCGTTTTTGCACATCTCTCTGTGTATCAAGCGTTTAGCTCCACGCCTCACTGATACTGATTCACTTATTCCACCCTGGTTACCAGTTCCTCCATCGACTTCCGCGCACTGTGCATAGCCGACGGCTCGCTCTCAGGAGCCGGATACCCAACATTGATCATCGCCACCAGCTCATAGCCCTCGGTGTCCGGGAGGATATCCCGCAGCAGGGCAGGGTCGAAAGAGCCCACCCAAAGCGTAGCCAGGCCCTCGTTCTCTGCAGCCAGCATCATATACGTAGCCACAATGGCGGCGTCCACCTCGGCGCCGTTCTTGCCGTCGTAGCGCCTTACCCATGCGTACGCGGGCCTGCAGCCCACAACCAGCAGCACCGGCGCGCCATAATTGGACCGCGTCACACCCTTGATGGCCTCCAGCGTCTCCGGACGGGAGACTGCCCAAATATGCACCGGCTGCTTGTTCACCGCCGTGGGCGCAATCTGCCCGGCTTCCATGATCCTGTCCACCTTCTCCTGCTCCACTCCCCGCGCCGCAAACGCGCGGCAGGAGTATCGTCGATTCAGAACGTCATTGAATTCCATATCATTATAACTCTTTGTTTTCTTTCGGTTCCAAGAACGCGAACATCATATCATTGCCAAAAACCGATTCTGAAATAGTCAAATAAGAACAGCGGAAAACCATTCAGGATTGCGACCCTCTCCCCATTGCACAGATACATCCTACACTGAGCATCAAATATTCTTTCCTGCGAAACAGTCTCTTTATCAACAGGCATACGCCACATCCCTTCACACATCAAGTTTGCCTTCGAGGTATGCTGTAGCACCAGCCAAATCCAATTTTGCCGGACGCTGGCAATCTCTTTCTTCCCTGGGCGACGATGACCGGAATCCGGCAGCTCTATGAAGTCAAGACTGCCATAAAAACTGAACTCTCTCGCTAAATCCTTAAAAGATCGCTCCATACAGTCATTACGGGAAATCGTATATTCTGCAAAATACTCGTCCGGCAGTTCCCGAGTGTAACACAGGGACTCCACCATCGGATAGCTCACATAAAGATTTCCATTGTCGGTTTCATTGTCAAACGTCTCCAACATTTCGGGTCACCTGCAAACATCCGTGGCATAATATGACATAAGTATCTGCTTCAAGGTATGTTTGTCTATCAAAAGACCTTACCTTTGAAGTATGGAAGACAACACATCTGCAAAGTTTGAGTTCCTTGCGAGCTTCATACTGCCTAATGGCATCCTTGATTGGTTTGACTTTGTAAAGGCCAATGAAGAGCCTGTGGAGAAGAAGGACTGCATCTACAAGTCCACACTGCACATATATCTTGACGAGAAGGATAACCGCACCAATGAGCACCTGTTTCTGAAGCCGAACGGCTTCACTGAGCCGACAGTCATCAAGGACTTCCCGGTACGTAACAGGAACCTCATTCTGCACGTACGTCGTCGCAGGTATCTTGATGAGAACGGCAAGAACGTCATACTGAACCTTTATCCGACAACGGCAGAAGGGACCCGCTACTCCGAAGAGTTCGCGGCTTTTTTAAAAGGAGCTGATGGACTCGACGCCAGTTACCGCCCGATTGTTAGGGCACTATTTCATGATTGACGGTGACGAACTCGAGCGGTCATACAAACATCATCTGAGCGATTACTCCGAATGGGAGCAACGCGACCATGCATCCGACTGGGTGCTTGTCGCAGACAACCTTGGCGAGGCCCTGAGCATAGACGAAACGATGTTGCAGGAAGACCTCGTCACAATCCTGTCCAACAAGGCCGGACACTGCAAGCAGGGAACAATCGTGTCCATAGTCAGAGGGACCAAAGCCGAGGACATCATCGAAGTCCTGATGCAGATACCGGAAGAAGAACGTCAAAAGGTCAAGGAGGTGACGATGGATCTGTCCAGCAGCATGCGGGCAATTATCGCAGCGGTCTTCCCGAACGCGACCATCGTGCTTGACTGTTTCCACGTCCTGAAGCGCTGCCATGATGCCATTGAGGAAGTCCGGCTGCACCTCAAGCGCGATGCCCAGGTGGAGCTTCGCAGGCAGGAAAGAGCGCATCGAGAAACGCAGAAGCGCAGAGCGCAGCAACGTAAACGCTATCGCAAGAAGCATCCCAGAAAACCAGGTGTGGTGATGCGTGGACGACCGCCAAAACGCAAGAATGAACGCTTCAAAGCACCAACCTACTCGAACGGAGATACCAAACTCGAGCTCCTTACGAGATCAAAGCGTGCGCTTACGCAAAGCCGTGACAAGTGGTCTGACAAGACCAAGGAACGCATGAGGATACTCTTCGATGAAGAACCAAAACTGAAGGAAGCATACGATATCGTGAACTGTCTCCGCTCAATCTTCCGCAGCAAGACACTGGACAAAGAGTCCGCGAGAGTCAAACTTCACGACTGGTATGATACTGCTACCAGATGCTCTCTACGTGAAATCAAATCTGCAAGGGATGCCATCAAGTCCCGAGAGGATGAAGTCCTGAACTACTTCATCAATCACTCCACCAATGCAGGTGCTGAATCTCTGAACTCAAAGATCAAATCCTTCCGCTCTCAACTCAGAGGTGTGAGCGACTATGACTTCTTCATGTATAGGTTATACAAGATCTTTGGCTAAATCAAACACGGAACTTTGCAGGTGAGCCAACATTTCCCGCAATTGAGCATTCATCTCTTCCAATGACAAATTGGCATTCTGGAAATCATAGTCGAAGAAAATATATATCTCCGAAAAATCTGACGATTTTACGCTTGACGGCAGTTGAGCGCCATTCTCCCGAAGAATGGACACAATGTCCCCATCTCCGTCAAACGCCTTCAGTTGCCGATAAAGTTCATATATATTGTTCCCAAAGGAGCAGACAATCCTCTCCACATCACCAAAGAACAGACGTTCCAACGTCTTAAAAATCTTCGGTTCCCTCTCTGCACCTTCAAAAACAAATAGTATCATACCTTGAACGCGTTCCCTCTGAACATTTTTTCAATATTGTGACCGAAACGGAGTTCCTTATCCGTACAGTCCACAAGCGGCTTGATCTTGTTCTCGTTGAGAATGAAATTGCAATCAGGCCTCAAAAGGTCGTTAGTCATCAGATAGGTATTGTGAGAAGACGTGAAAACCTGACAATCTTTGTTGAACAGTATCTTGCACACTTCAAACGCTAATTTGAAATGATAGAAAGCGTCAAACTCATCAATGAAAACGAATGTTGCCTGCCCCATCCTCTGCATCCAGAAATACAGTAACTCTAGAGCTTGAGTACCGTTGGACCAAATCCCCATGAAAGGAACCCGCCTCTTACCAATAATACAAAACAGCATCTTTTCACCTGCTCCTGGAGAGGCAAATTCAAATTCCTGACCACTCACATTATACAAGAAGCGACGGAAATCATCGATCAACTTATTCTTGATAATGTACTCTTCCAAGGCAGTTACGCTTGTTTCCAGACCTATGAACTCATTAAAGCCAAGGCTACGAAACCACAGCATTCCGTTCACGAACTGCTGAAGGCGAATCAGGTAATGGTCCTTCGCCAGCGGAATGGACATCAGCAGAAAGTTCACAATGGGAATATTGTTGGCATTGTCTGCCAGGTTATGCTGGATGGATTTGTCAATGGGAAAAGCTACGGTATCGATAGAGAACTTCCCGTCCGCCCGCTTGAACACCGGCTTCCCGTCCACCGTCATCGCCTCAGCGGTCATGATACCGTGATAATCCTTGGCGTAAGAGTACTCCACCGTCTGTCCGTTAAAACGAAATGTATACTCAAACTCCACCTTCAAGTTCATGTCACCTGCATAGGTGAAATTAGCATAGTAATCAGGTTTCTTCCATTTCTGAGAGAGGTGGTTGACGATGTCAAATATCGCAAGACTGAAATTAGTCTTCCCAGAGCCATTGGGACCATAGATGATACCATTCTTAATGATATCATCCTTGATGGCATACAGGTTGAATTCATAGTTGCTGTGCCTGGTGAGGTCCAGTTCAATCTTCTCCTTAAAACCCCGGAAATTTTTTACGGAAAATTTAGCAAGCATAGTATAAATGTTCGTTTGTACGTGCAAATATACTAATAATTTATGATTCTCGTAATTTTTTTACGGAAATATTTGAGATAATATAACATCTTCAGATTATCAACGGTTTCCTGCCACTCGGTTTTAATAACAAATTGAATTTCAGGCAGTAAGATTTACAAAATTCTCAAAACTCATTGACAAAATTCTCAAATCTACCAGATCTTATAATACATTTGGCACTATAAAAACCAAGGGCCGATGCCCCCGCATCAGCCCTTGTCTCTCTATAGTGTCAAGATATCCTCCGGCCCCGTCGGTTCATACCCCCCATCCTTCACCTCCATAATCACCGTGCCGCTCTCCAGGACCCGCACGGTATGCCACTGGCCGATAGGAATGTTCACTGCCACCACCGGACTGTTAGGCCGAAGTTCAATAGACTCCGTCACCACGCCAGACTCGTCGTAGAACTCCTCCACCAACCGCCCCCGAAGGCACACCACCGTCTCAGAAGACTTCATATGCCGATGTATAGGCAGCGGACTCCCCGGCTCAACAGCATTCAGCATCCGCTGAGACTGATCCGCAGCCGAGTTCCGCAAATCATAATTCATCCTCAACCTGGGCGATGCCTTCGCCTGCGCCGTCAAATCATCCAATAATGCTTGTGTAATTGTCATAATCAATCGTCTGTCATTCTAAGCACGCTCCCAACTTCCACAATAACTTATAGTCCCCGCGACAACCGCCACAGGGCCTATTTCCCACCGTGAAAAGACTTGATTGTCTCCTACCTTTCCCACTATCTCAGAAGGGTCGGGCCGATGGAGAAGCCAGCCTATCGCCGACCCCTCTACAAAGTTACTAAATCCGGCCGATAAAACAATTCTCACTTAAGCATATAGTGAGAATCTATGCCGATGTTACCCACTCCCCTATTTGATTCCCTGACTTTGATTATTTAGGCCGATAAAAACCAAGGGCCGATGTCCCGCATCCGCCCTTGGTTCTCTATAGTGTAAGGATATCCTCCGGGTCCGTGGGTTCATATGCCTCTTCCTTCGCTTCCTGGCCCCTATAGTATTGATTCACACAGGATTCACAGTGGCGTTGTGACTTGAATTGGGCGACAAGTTGACGCACCTGAATTAAATACTCAGAATCTCTATAGATATCTGTAAAACGCTTATCATAAATGCTTTCTGGTTTAGACGACACCATTCCTTTCGGTTCATCGTTTTTAAAGGCTTCACAAGGGTAAACTAAACCATCATACCTAATGCTTATCTTAGTTAATCCTGCATGGCAAGATGAACATGAAAGCTTACTCTGTGAAAACGGTATGCCCAAGCGGATGCCAGAAGCCTTCTCTTTCTTCAATGCCTTTAACTCATCCATCAATTGCGCCATCTGGTTCTGAGACAGCTCCGTTAATGAACGGTTCTGCTTAGCTCGTCCCTGCATAACAAGCCTTAAGAAGCTCACCTTCTTTACGCCAAGCTCTTCGCAACGGCTCACTACTGAGTTAATATGCCGATAATTAATTGCCATCGGCACAAAATGAGCCTCTACTGTAATGTCCAGAGATATTGCGGATGTTATTGTCCCCTCCAAAAGCGATAGCCCATTACATGAGGTACCCATAATCTTATCGTATGTTCCACTATCGGCAGTCTCATAATTGACGATGAGCTTGGTTATTGACTTTGCAACACCCTCAAGCAACGATACAGGAATGCTACTGTATTTCCCCTCTTCATAGTAAATACCACTTGAATAAATGTAGCACTGCAGCCCTTTAGCCTTGATGTATTCTACAATATCCTTCAGCCCTTTATGAAGGAATGGTTCTCCTCCCGAGAGGCAAATGAGTTTGGCTCCGAGTTCTTTGGCGTCGTCAACAACCTCCTTAACCTTCTCTACGGGCATCACGTTGGACTTACACAAATCTGAGAAGGATGAGCAATGAATACAACAATTTGGGCACTGCTGTATTATCTCAACGGCCAACTCATTAAGACTAGTGAACTCCGTCATATCTTTGAAAATTTTGGAATGAATGGGGTTCCCCAAGATAACCCTTCTTACTTACTGTACTGGTCACAAAGTCTACCACCTCATTAACCACATCGGAAGTCAGCTTCTTTTGTCCCACGCCGATAGTAATCTTATTTACAAGATCTGGAGGCAGCGCTAAACTATTCTTGCCGAAATAATAAAAGTCATCAGAGATCAATACTCTATCCGTGGTACTTGTATCCCTCTTAAGATTATATTTATTGATGCTACCGTCTTCATTGGTATGGTGAGAATCTTCCTGCATCCATTCATTCTCCTCATTATGGTGATAAATGTTATCACCATAACATTTCTTCACCGTGCCATTCATTACAGGTTTCTTGCACGCAAACCTTGAGTCGGTCCAATAGGCATCAAAGGTGGTTACCTCTGTTACCTTCATCAAGTACACCAGCCGGTTCCCCTTCCCCCTATCTCTTGGGGTGAGGCCGATAACATAGTCTCCCACCTCATCATGCTTCCTGATGATGGGTTTGCAAGTGGCCAAAGTGCACACTCCGTAAAAAGGATTTGGTGCAAAACCGAAATCCCTTGCAACTATATAACTATAACCCTTCATAACACTAACACTCTGTTCGTCTGATTGTCCTTGAAGGTCTGGGAGTCATATCCGGCTGCTCAAAGACTCCGCCACCAGCGATGGCGGCACCGAAACCGGGAGATTCGATATTCACAATAGCATCTGAGTAGGACTCAATCTCTTCTGGAATCTTTACTTCCAAGGTTGAAATATAGATAGCCACAATTCTCTTTCCCAACCTTATTGCCTCTTCTATAATCCACTGTTGATACGGCAATTCCTCTCCATCAAGAATCACGTAAACAAGAAAAGCACTATCCTCAATAGCCTTAGCCACATCTGGATTGTCCTTCTCAGTAAAACCAGGGAAATCCTCTACATAAGTGAGATCGTAGTCTGCACCCATCTTATTCTGAAGCTTCTCCCTGATTGAAGCCTCAAGATGATTGTTAATTACAAGTACTTTTGACATAGTTTTTTAATAGATAATTTATACACTTTTTTATAATCTTTTACCGTCCAGTTTATAACTTATCGCCCCAAGGCATTTGACATCTATAATGACAATATGTCATAATAACACTACTCAGCCATAAAAGCAATTTTAATGCCATTTGAGCATTTTCCTCAAATATTCACTAAAAAATCGCCACGTTGGCCCATAATGACATATAAAATGAGCAGCACTGTCACTTTGTCATGATTTGAGCAAAACCCTCACAAACATTGCAAATCTTGCCAAAAATGTCTATCTTTGCAACCACGAATGGCTTTGTGCCCTAATATAGATATAATATGCTACTTGAATTCACCGTTGAGAATTTCCGTTCATTTGGGAAGGAAGCAAAACTTGACCTAATGGCTTCTAACGGCATAAAAGATAATCCAGACAAGGGCACTTCTCCTATGGGGACCGGTGTGGGAGCCGGGAAAGTTCTTAACTCAGTGGCAATCTATGGCGCCAATTCTAGTGGCAAGAGTAATTTACTCCGAGCCGTAGGAACAATGCGTTTTATAGTCCTCAATTCCGTAAAGCTCAATGAGCATGACACACTCCCATATGAGCCCTTCCTACTCTCTACACGAGATCCGCGCCCCACACGGTTTGAGATAGTTTATTACGAGACTGATACCCGGGCCACATTCACTTATGGCTTTGAGTATACAGAAGATGCCATTCAAAAAGAATGGCTTGTCGCCAAATGGCCACGTCGTGGCATTAAACAGCTGTTCTTTCGTGAGCCGGATCAGCCTGTCAGTGTAGATTACAGTAATTTTGAAGAAGGTATCAGAGCCAGAGACACCCTTCTATTAAACAAAAACCGCCTTTTCCTCTCATTAGTTGGACAGGCAGGCGGAGAAATCTCCAACGGTGTCATTAACTGGTTCCAGAACAGCATACGGGTTATTTCCGGAATTGAAGACACCTACTCAAAATATACCAGAAAAGTAGTTTTCAATAACCCAGAAGCCAAAGAAAACGTTCAGGCTTTTTTAGGTAAAATGAAGTTAGGATTTGAGTCATTTGTTCCTCAAAAGATAGACTTTGAAAGTATTGGTTACCCCCCGGGGCTTCCCAAGGAACTAATTGCCCAACTGAGAAACGACCCTTTCATACAAATCTCCTCCATACATAATGTCTATAATGAAGCGGGAGAAGTAGTACGCACAGAAAGCTTAGACCTTGATGACCAAGAATCTTCTGGCACAAATAAGATCTTTTCTCTTTCTGTTCCCTTGTTAGAAGCCTTAACAAGTGGTAAAACGCTGCTTATTGACGAATTAGACTCTCAGATGCATCCACTTATATCCTGGATGCTGGTTGAGATGTTCAATAAGGTCGAGGACAATAGCACATGCGCTCAATTAATCTTCACAACCCATGATACAAATCTACTCTCAAGTGAGCTTTTCCGTCGTGACCAAATCTGGTTTACTGAAAAAGATACCACAGAGAGCACATCTTTGTATCCTTTAATAAGAGCACATGAAAAATCTGATAGCTTGAATCATGCACCTAGAAATGACTCAAACTATCAGAGAAATTATATTCAAGGTAAGTATGGAGCAATCCCATACCTTACTTGTGAGCGCCCGGATTTGAAGGCCTAATTAGAACAAAACCATTGATTCCAATGGCTTGCGCGTTATTTGCGCACTAATGCCCCACTTCTCCGGAAAGAAATAATCTATTCCGGCCGATGACGGTTTGTAATGTTGTTTAATTCGGACATTACCCATCTTCAATTCCGGCATTTTTGCCCGCAAGTATTTATCTGTCTCACAAAAACAATTCTGAAGATCGATCAACTTGGGACTACGTCCAGGCAACGGGCGGAAATCTGTATAGCCATAACGCTCTTGTAACTCTTCAAAATGGTTGTGGACGAAGTAAATGGCGTCCTCATAGTCATTACCATATGAAGAAAAGCACTTCTTGATACCCCTCACAGCCCCAACGCCTGCCCTCACGAAGGAATCCTCATCAAAGTTCAAAAATGGTGAATAGTTGAAATCAACCGTATACTGATAAGCTAAAAAGTCACCTATCAAAGGGTAGTCTCTCAACTGGTTATATACCTCTGCCATAGACTGGGCCTTCAACACCTTTTTCAGCCCTTGCCCCTTAATAAACTTATCTTCTATCATTTGTAGCCACACCTGATGCTTGGTGTTAATTCCATGATAACCAGAATAACTACCCGTCATCATATAGGCATTGGAGAAGATAGGACATGTCTGCTGCCGAATAGTAAGGGCTTCACTCAACTGTACCACGTTGAATGTATCAACGGTAACGTCTGTGAGTTCACAAAGGTAGTTCCAGGTTTCTATCTTATTGAATACTTTGAAAAGCAATATTCTTAAGAGGGCGTCCTCTGGGCTGTATTTTTCCGTGTCTCTATATATGACATCCTTTATCAGGAACTGGCTAACTCGGTCACAGGCACGATAAACATTAGTAAACTTGTACTCCTTCAGGATAGGATCGTCTGTCAATATGTCACTATTCTCGCACCTTCTCCAGAAGATATTCATCCTCTCCTGAATGAAGTAAAAGTAGTATTGCAGTGTATTGTCGTTGGGAATAACAGCCCTATTTCTATTTTTCATTATATGAGAGTGATGGGGAAACATACGCCCACTGCTTATCAAATAAACATGTCTATATAACTCTCACTTCAGTGAAGATCTTTATTTCTACATATCTCAAACTCCTTTGCTCTTCCTATCCACGCATCATCACAAAATAGGACGCATCCTCCTCCCCTTCCTTTCACTCAGAGCATAATATTCTACTGGTGATAATATAACTATACTCTTTACTCTACAATCAGTATTGTCTCTTTTAATTATAATAAAGCAACTATATTTTCGTTTTTTCAAAAGATTTTGTACATTAGCAAGCGATAACAGGAGTTTGGGCAAATCATTTATTGCGTTTTAATTAACGCAAGGTCGCCCCCGAAGAGGCGAAAAACTTGGTCCAGATTCCTGTTTTTTTTATTTTACGATATGTACACTATAGAACCACACTTTTTCTTTATTATATTTTAGATTCCTATAGATTTTAACCACCACTTGTACCTTTTCCTCTCTTCCATCAAGTACAATTCTTGCTCTATATCCAAGATGATGCACAGTGGAGTCCCACAATGTATTCAGTTGTCGCGAACGCAAAACAACAGGTCTAATATCCTTTGACTGTTCCAGTATCTTTCTGGCAATTGGAAGCAAACGTAGAGAGATGGCAACCCTTTCTTTCCTTGCTTTGTCTGTAATATGACGCCATCCTGTTCTAGACACGTTCAGCGGATACTGTGTTCCAGTTATCATAATTGTAGGATTACTCACTTTCCAATCATTATAATACTGCTTCGCATCATCTAACAAGTGAAGGGAATCCCACAACTTCAAATCCGCCTTTTCCGGAATAATCTGTACACAATGAATCCAGTCTTTCAGATAAGGCTTTATCATCTTCACAAGCTCGCCTTTGGTATGCTCTTGAAAAAGATTCTTGCATGGTATCTTTATGATAGATGAACCATCGTGCTTATAATCATCCATTCTCATCCACCACGCTTGTGGATTCTTTAAATCAAGATATTTGTTACCTTTATCGTTTATCTTCTCAGCATTAGTATATACAAGTATGACGGGCTCATTTGACCTATTCCAACTATCACAATGTTCCTGAAGTCGCTCTTTACAACTATAAGGTGATATATTTACTGTCTGTTCATTAATTGAAGACAGATAGCTAGGGCCACTTTTTGACTGTACTTTTATCCGCACACCCATATCGTTACCATTTGATGTGCGAGGAATAATTTCTCCGTCAATACCATCATCATTCTCTTGTCCGTATGGCTGCCATCCCCAATGATAGTATTCTTGCACGTACATACCGATTACCCTAAGGCCAGTTGCCTCTACAGCATGAGCCGCCATTTTATTATGTTTCTTCACCATATAACTCTCCCTTTAAAAGCCACTAATCATCCTTGTCAAAAAACACTATCTAAAGAAACGATAATTGTCAAATGAATAAGAAACGATGTCATTACCAGAAAATAGGTTAACATCATTATCGTTATAGAACTGCAACAGACGCTCGAAGAAATTCACGAATAGTACGGAATTACAATATTTTTTACTTTTGATTATCACTCTAACAAAATCGATAAAGTCTTCTTTTAACGGTTCAATTTCTTCTATACATTTTACAACGAAATTGGCAAAAGATTGGTCTTTTGGCAATGAAAGATAATCAATTTTATATTGCAAGAACCCATCAAAAAAAGAATCCAAGTAGTCTTCTATCAGCATATCCAAATGCGGATTACCCTCGGCAATTCCTTTCTTTATAATTTCTACTTTTCCTTTTGTCGGTATTACTAACATAAACTCTTCTCAACAATACTATTTCTTTATATAAGTTGAAATACTACTTAGTGATGCAGCGGCTTTCTTAGTTGTCATTTCTTTCTCCTTCTGTGCAAGCCTATCGTCTAATATCAAAATGATACAATCATATAAAACAGGAAAGAAGCCTAAACAAACATCTTCTTTCAACTGGTGGATACCCAAACTCAGGACACCGTATAATTCAGAATGATGATTATAGAGGAATGCAGGTAGATAATCTTTGATAGCAATTATCTTTTCATCCATCCGTTTTTTATTGAATTCTTCTTCAGTTATAACGCCATCACTTATTGCCCTTTTTGCCTCATCAAAAACAATACTCTCGAATACTCTTCTTAAATACACATATGAACCAATTCCTACGCCGTTATTTGCAATAACGATAGCTGTTATCAGCTCCGTTTGCTGCTGATCTGTAAGGATGCTTCTATACTTTTTGATGTCATCCTTATGAAAATCCCTGAGTGAAGGGAATGTGCCAATTTTTATAAGATACCCATTCTCCCAGTCAGAATATACAACCAGTGTGAGAATATCATTAAATCTACCACAACGAAACGATAAAATGCGCACCTTCTGATTCACAGGCAATAAAGAGCTTCTATCGTATACAGAACGGCTAAGATTAATTGCGGCCGATACTAAGTGATATGTCGTTTCAACACATTTTAACGGATTATAACCATTAACAGATAGGTTATCTTCTGACAATTCCTTATATAATTCTTTAAACTCTTCTCCTTCAATTTTTCTATAAGTTGGAGCCTTGAATATAAAATCTTGCGCTGTCATACTAATTAGTTTGATATCAAATTACTTCCATACCATGTAAACATAGTACCATCTTGAATTGGCCATCCTGTCTCCCTCGCTACTATCCCCATCTTTCACATTATCACACTTATCCGAGCCAATAAACCTATCGATGAGTGCAGATTCATAATGACTAATTGAATTAGGATTCGAATCCTTAATTAGAGGGACAATCGCAGTATATATACCATCATAATCGGGTTCTGATAACCTATCTTCCAAATTCTGGCCGGTCTTGCCTATCTTGAAAGACTTAGCACCTTCAGAGATGATCTGTATTTTCCTCCTCGCATAGCGATACTGTTGTAAAAACACAGAATCCACCGACTCGTCTATTATTTGTCTATCAATCCAATCCCATGCCTTCGGCGGAAGATATCCATTTGTCTCCATGAGATCCAGTTTAATAAGCAGGTAACTCTTTTTGCCGAATATAGGAGCCAAATCCTCATTCAATGTATTAACAAAGTTAGTATCTGAAATAAGTATGTATGAAGACTTGACATAATGAAACCAGTTAAGAACCCGAGGCAAACTGGTGATTGAATCATGCAATTTTTTATAGTCTGTACTATCATCCCTGTCAAAAGACAGAATAAACGCGGCCCTTATCATTGTTCATCCTCCTTTTCCGACTCAATATCTGAGACTTTTGACGATGTAAGAATAATATCCTTTGGGTTAGCTGGAAGTAAGCCTCCATCCTTATCACCCAGTACTTCCAATGTCCTCATCCGTAACTGAAAACTCTCCGATCTTAAATAATCTGGCTTATTAAAAGCAAAGTACAGATATGCAAATACAAACAACAACAATACTAATCCTCCGAAAGAAAAGATCACTATTGTTATCCACATCGAGACATTAATCCAAGCAGAGATTAATGCAAGAAGAATAATAACTAATAATACTTTAAGTGGCAAGTCAATGACGCTTTTAACTTTTATCTGACTAATTGAATCAGATAACCGCCCCATTAAATCAGCAAAACTCATATCTTAAAATGCATATGTCCAAAACCGATACACCATTATGGTGCAGCTTTCCTCCTTAAATAGTTGATAAATGCACTACAAGAGACAAGCATATAGTATGCTTCATCCAATGAAGGTACATAGGTCTCATCTGCATCCATCAACGCATGCCTTATACCACTGCCAGGATCATTTGTGTACACATAAAACTTAGTGAATTCATCCTTTAGCATTTTGTGAATGACCACGCCATTATCTTCAAGATGCTTAAGAGCCTTCCCCAAAGTATCTTCACCTGTAAGATCCCTACATACCGCCTCTACCGCAGAAATAGATTCTTTTATGGAGTTCCTAACATCAGGATTAGGCCTAGATGAGTAATGCTTTACAGCACTTTGCAGATGGCGGCTCACGTTATCTTCGGAATTGTTGATAGCCTCATTAATTGCATTAACCTCTTCATTCGATACTATATCTGTAACACAATGATTAACGATTCTATACCCATAATCTAATCTCTCAAATTCCTGATTCAAATACGACTCAAACTCTTTCAAGAGATTCTCTAAGTATAAATAAGCTGTTGTGTTTACACTAATCCATTTGCAAACAAACTCAACTAGGTCCAAAATCCTGTTCCAAGGGAGTTTATTATGAGTCAAAAGTTCGTCAAAAACTAGATAATAATGACTTCCATGACCGCCAAACTCATTAAGACGCCTATTCGCAAAATGTATCCATATTTCTCTTTCAATGTCCTCTTGCAAAAAAAGAGCTCCATAACCTCTATGACGATTATAAACTGATTTCAATTCGCGGCAAAGCAAATCATAACCAGAGCCTATAGCGTTAATAACATCCTGACTAATTGTATTCTTAACAATGACAGGTTGTGAAGTAAGCAAACCTTGCCTTTGCGAAAAGAGATTCTTAAAGAGGTCACTCATACCAACGTTACTGCTATTATCTAATGCACCTACCAGAGCATAAAAGTAACTAGAACTTCCTCCAAACCATCTTGTTAACCACGCCCACGTAGGACTGGATGATGCGAACGACCTTCGTAGAGACGTTCTCGTCCACATAGTCGGGCACGGGGATGCCGGGGTTGCCGTCGCGAATCAATGAAACAGCCACGTCAACGCTCTGAAGGAGGCCGATAGTATCGATGCCACTCAGTACAAAACAGCCTTTGTCCAGGGCCTCCGGCCGCTCGGTCGATGTCCTAATGCACACAGCCGGGAAAGGATGGCCGACGGACGTAAAGAAGGAACTCTCCTCAGGCAGAGTACCGCTATCAGAGACCACCGCAAATGCATTCATCTGCAGGCAGTTGTAGTCGTGGAAGCCCAGCGGCTCATGCTGGATCACGCGAGGATCAAGCTTGAACCCAGAAGCCTCCAGACGCTTACGGGAACGCGGGTGGCAGGAATAGAGAATCGGCATATCATACTTTTCGGCCATCTTGTTAATGGCGTTGAACAGAGACAGGAAGTTCTTCTCCGTATCAATATTCTCCTCCCTATGGGCCGATAGCAAAATGTACTTCCCCTTCTCCAGCCCAAGCCGGGCATGAATATCAGACGCCTCAATCTCTGCCAGATTATTGTGCAGCACCTCCGCCATCGGAGAACCCGTCACATACGTCCTCTCTTTGGGCAGACCCGTATCAGCCAGATACCGGCGGGCGTGCTCAGAATATGCCATATTCACATCAGAGATGATGTCCACAATACGGCGGTTGGTCTCCTCCGGCAGGCACTCGTCCTTACAACGGTTGCCGGCCTCCATGTGGAAGATAGGGATGTGCAGACGCTTTGCGCCGATAACGCTGAGGCAAGAATTCGTATCACCCAGCACCAGCACGGCATCCGGTTTCACCTCAACCATCAGCTGATAGCTCTTAGCAATGATATTACCCATCGTTTCGCCCAAATCCGAACCCACGGCCTCCATATACACATCCGGATCTGCCAGCTTCAAGTCCTTGAAGAACACCCCGTTAAGGTTGTAATCATAGTTCTGTCCAGTGTGTGCCAGCAGACAGTCGAAGTACTCGCGGCATTTGTTAATCACAGCCGCCAGACGGATGATTTCCGGGCGCGTACCCACGATGATAAGAAGCTTCAGCTTCCCGTTATTCTTGAATTGTGCCATATATCTTTTACTTTACAGGTTCGAAAAACGTATCCGGCTTCCCCGGATCAAACACCTCATTGCAGTACATCACTGTCACCAGATCCTCAGTATCAGAGAGATTTATGATATTGTGCGTATAGCCCGGCAGCATATGTACCGCCTCAATCTTATCTCCAGAAACCTCCCACTCCAACACCTTGCCGGAAGGGTCGTTCAGATTCCGCTGCTGAATAAGCCCGTGGCCGGCAACCACAATGAACTGCTCAAACTTAGTGTTATGCCAGTGCTGGCCCTTGGTAATGCCGGGCTTGGAGATGTTGATACTAACCTGACCGGCATTCAGCGTATGAACCAGCTCAGTGAACGAGCCCCGCTCATCCACATTCATCTTGAGTGGGAACGCCGCCTTCTCATAAGGCAGATAACTTAAATAAGTAGAATACAGCTTCTTCGCAAAACTGCCTGCCGGAATCTCGGGAATCATCAGCGTCCGCGGCTGAGCCGCAAAACTCTTCAGCAGCTCCACAATCTCTCCCAGCGTCACCTTATGCGTCACGGGGCAGTAGCAATAGCGTCCGGACTCAGAAGGGATTACATCCAGCCCTGAGAACTCGCAATGATGCTCCTTGCTCAGGAGGGCCGATATCATTTCGTCCACCAAATCATCAATGTACAGCAGCTCCAGCTCCACGCTGGGGTCATTCACCGTGTACGGCAAATCATTGGCAAAGGCATTGCAGAATGTAGCCACGGCCGAATTATAATTGGGCCTGCACCACTTGCCAAAGAGGTTCGGGAACCTGTAAACCAGCATCTTTGCGCCGGTTTCCGCGCCATAAGCCAGGAACAAGTCTTCCCCTGCCTTCTTGGATCGGCCATACTCAGAGTCTCCAAAACGGCCCGTGAGGCTAGCCTGCTGAGAACTTGACAGCATCACCGGACAAGTGTTCCCGTGCTTTTTCAGCGTATCCAGGAGCGTGGAGGCAAACCCAAAGTTCCCTGCCATAAACTCCTCCTGATTCTGGGGCCGATTCACCCCCGCCAGGTTGAACACGAAGTCCGCCTCCGCGCACCACGCATCAAGCTCCTCAGGTGTAGAATCCAGGTCATACTCATACACGGCCTCAATCTTAAGTTCCGGGAAGCGCCGATCCTTCCCTTCCTTGATGTTATTAAACGCTGCGCAAAGGTTCTTACCCACAAAGCCCTTGGCGCCAGTAACAAGTATTTTCATTTGATTATTATTGCCGTATTACACTTAAAAATTATTTCCCTAGCCAATCAAACAACAATAGAGGATATGAGGACAATACTGAAACCCGGCAATCAGGGAGGCTTTCATAGTCTCCAATCTGATGCTTCAAGATTTGGGCTTGAGAGATACTGTCTCTATCTACAGGAGGATAAGAGAAATCACCATTACAGATATAATTTGCCTTAGCCACATTCTGTATTTTGATAAGATTCCAATTCAAAACACGATTCTCCAAAGATCCCCTCAATAAGAAATCCATATTGGAATAGAAGGAAAAATCTGAGGACAATCTTTTAAAATCACGACAATCTTCACGTGAAACAGTATAACTATAGTAGTCTTTATCCGGTAGTTCCTTGGTATACCTGATGGACTCTATCATAGGATAATTAACATATAATTTCCCATGTTCTGTTTCCTCTCCAAAATAAGACAACAAATAAGACAATTGCCTATTTAGATCTTCCGGACTGCGATTCACATCGTGAAAGTCATAATCAAAAAGTAAATATATTTCAGAGAACTGATCCGAACGATTAATGCCGGCAAAAGGATTATCCGGGGTATTCTTATACTTCTCTCTGAGATAATCAACCAAATCTGCGCCTTCACCTAAATCCATCATCTCGTGGTAAAGGTCATCAATATTGCACCCATATACTACAGCAACAGAATCTGCAGATAGCCCGCATATTTCCATCATTGCTTTGTATACTTTTATATCGGGCCTCTTCCCCTCAAGAACAAAAAGAATCATAAAACAAATCCATCTCCTCTATATAGTTTTTCCAGATTATGACCTAACCTGAGCTCTTTTGAAGTACATTTATTCAGCGGCTTCACTTGTTTCCCATCAATGAGGTAATAACAATCCGGACGCAACAGATCATTTGTCATCAATGACGTATTGTGCGTTGTAAGTATTACCTGACAGGATTGGGCGAACAAGCGCTTGCACACTGCAAAAGCCAACTCATAATGATAAAAAGCGTCAAATTCGTCGATAAAGACAAAAGAAGCCTCAGAGAGTTTAGACAGCCAATAATAAAGAAGCGTCAATGATGATGTTCCTGTAGACTCAATGGACGAGAGCGCAATTCTTCTTCCATCAATTAGACAGAAGATAACTTTCTCACCACGTTGTGGCTTGGCAAACGTAAACTGCTGCCCACTCACGCTTAAAACAAACTTACCAAAATCGTCTAGTAAACCATGCTCTATAATATACTCTTCGAGATTGGTTGTTCCAACTTCAAATCCGATATATCCCCTATCCTGCAAACATCGGAACCACAACATATTATCTACAAACTCGCTCATCAGGACTAGAGGATTATCCTTGGACATTGGGAAAACATTTACAAGATAGGATACTATTGAGACATTGTTTGCCTGCCGCAAAAGGTTATCCTTTACAGACTGCTGAAGAGAAAACAAAGACTCATTCACCTGAATATGTTCCGCTTGGCGATCGAATAATAATGTTCCATCGTTAGTTAACTTCTCAGTTAAAAGGATCCCGCCAATGGTTTTAGAGTACTCATAAAACAGTTCCTTCCCATCAAACACAAAAGTGTATTCAAACGATACCGGCAAGCCATTGCCCGCATAAGAAAAATTTGAGTAAAGTTGAGGTTGTTTATTTTTAGTAGTAAGATGACTGACAATATCGAACAATGCAAAACCCAAATTTGATTTTCCCGCTCCATTGGGGCCATATATCATCAAGTCTTTAACAACTCCATTCTTGATAGCAAAGGAATTGTATTCATAACCGTTGGGGTCCGAAAGGTCAAGTTCTATTCTCTCTTTAAAACCTCTATAGTTTGTGACAGCAAATTTTGTTAGCATATAATAATATCGTTCAGTATGCAAATCTACAAAAAATTATCCATTATCCGTAATTTTTTTACGGATGCGATTTGTCTCAAATCATTTTAGGCCATCGAAAACGGCACATAATTACTTATAAACTTCCTGCCGCCTGTAGAACAAGTACTGTTTAATTCACCAATATTTCTATCCCAAAATATCCTCCGGGCCGATAGGTTCATACGCCCCATCCTTCACCTCCATAATCACCGTACCACTCTCAAGGACCCGCACCGTATGCCACTGCCCAATGGGAATGTTCACTGCCACCACCGAGCTGCCCGGCGCCAATTCAATAGACTCGGTCACCACGCCGGACTCGTCGTAGAAATCCTCCACCAGCCGCCCCCTCAGGCAAACCACCGTCTCTAAACTCTTCATATGCCGATGAATAGGTAGCGGACTCCCCGGCTCAATGGCATTGAGCATGCGTTGGGACTGATCCGCCGATGAGTTCCGCAGATCATAATTCATCCTCAGCCTTGGCGAAGCCTTCGCCTGCGCCGTTAAATCATCCAATAATGCTTGTGTAATTTTCATATGGCAACAACGTCATGCCCGGCTATGACCGGGCATCTTTCAAAGATTCAAGATACTCCTCGTGCAAATGATAATACTTCTTCATAAACACCACATATGCACCAACCAGGAGCACTCCCACACCCACAAGATAAATCCAGTGCGCCAGCACCGATGCCGGCACCAAGTATATCATCACCAGGCTAATCACCAGCTGCAACCCAAAATACAGCAGAGACACAACCACATGCGACCAGCCCAGCTCATTAGCAAGAAGCTGATAAGCATGCTTCCGGTGTGCCTGTCCCAGGTTCTCGTGCAGCATAATCCTATGCAGGATAGTGCAGCAGCCGTCCACGCCGTACACCAGCAGGAACACCATCCAGGTCACATCTCCGGTCTGCATAATCAGCCGGCCGATTGCAAAAAGCATAATAAAAGCAATGCCGATACTCCCAACGTCCCCCGCGAAACACTTTGCCTTTCCCTTCGGTCTAAAGTTGAAGATGCTGAACACCAGCACGCCGATAATCGCCACTACCAGGAACGACTCCTCGATGAAGCCACCCACGTCATGCCCGACCTGATCGGGCATCTTATTCACCAGCAGCAGCGGCACCAGCACCGCCAGCGAATACCCCGCCGTGATGCCATTGATGCCATCCATGAAGTTAATCACGTCCGTCGCGCCCACAAAAACAATCAGCGCCACAAGGCCGATAACCACCTTCCAGTACCACGCCAGCTCCATAAACCCGGCACCCTGCCCCATCAGGCCCCAGAACATCAGTCCCGTGGCCACAAACTGCACCACCAGGCGCACGCTGTCCGGCAGCGAATGAATATCATCCCAGAAACTGATTCCGCAAATGAGCAGAAGACCGATAATAAACGGCAAATACCCCTGTACAGTGGTCCAGTTGCCAAGCACCATCTGCCACGCCATCCACACCAGAATGGAGATGGCGAAGATGATGCCACCGCCGCGCAACACGATGGTAGTGTGCGAACTGCGCTGATTGGGCTTATCAATAATATTGCATTCATCAGCTATCTTAAAGTATACCAATTCCGTAATGATCAGTATCACTGCGATAATCCCATAAGTCAACCAAATATTCATACTGATTTGTTGTTTTTCGTTTCTTTCTCGATTGCCTATTTCCCCTGCCCAAAAGCTCTTGAAATCTGAGCTAACCCCGCGTCCATAAAAGGCTTTAAAGATTTTCCTAAATCTAATGTTGCCCCCTCAAAACGGTGAAGTCTATCTATAGTTTCCGACCAGCCAATTCCTTCCAACACGCCCTGCTGTATCATAAAATCATGGTCACGATGTGCACCCACATTATGACGTACTGCTGCAAGAACGGGCTTTTCACGTTCAAAGAAATCACCCAGCTTTTTCTTTGCCTGTCTAATCGTTACCAAATCTTCATCTTTCATTAATCTTTGGGCAAGTTTCTGGAATTTCTTTCCTGTCAAATCATTAAAATCATCACACCATTCATACATGGTCAAATTAGCATCTACGGCTATTCTTTCTTTACTTACTTCATTCTCTTCGAAATAAAGAAGTTTCTGAATACCCTTTGTTTCAATATTACATCTCTGAACAAGAGCTGCCACATTCAAGATAAGAAGTTCGTCCTCAAAAGCACTCCTTTTGTTTAGTATATCACTACTTCCTCCTCTAACATTTACCACCTTGTTGATATTTTCTATTTGCTTCTTACAATGATTGATTTGAAGTTTGAAAAGCTCAACACATTGTCTTTCCTCTGCAATAGTGTTATCAAGAGCGGTCTTTAACTCCTCTCCTTCTGAGGATTTCATGTGATATTCAAGGAACAAGTCCAAAAATGATTTCTCTTTCATTGTCTCTCTCAAAACTGCAATCCTTTAATAATCTCAATATTTGTGGGACAAGGATAGTCACTCTTCACATAATAATAGCCCGAATGGTCAGATCCTGCCTTTCTGTATCTTTCAAGATAGGCCAAAATCTCAGTTTTGTTTTCATCATTCTCAGGCAAGGCTTTCTTTACGTATTCTGCAAACAAATCTTCCCCTTCACTAAATGGAAATATCTGCTTGAAGAAAGGATCCTTGAAGGCCATTGATATATATCTATCGTTATCCTTGTTAAAAACAAGGAAGCCGTTTAAATACTCATTACTACTATCCTTACACAAAAACTCCCGCATTATATCGTTGGCTTCCTTTGTAATAATTAAACGATTATTTTCTACTCGTTCCAAACACAAACGGTAAATCTCAGATAGTCTTGTTGAATATTGCTGCTGTTTTGCAATGTATTCTTTGAATAATTCAAGGTTTTTGTGCTTTACTTCGCCACCCTTAAGCAGGAACTTATCAACATCTTCTACTCCATCTTCCACTGGCGCTATAAGTGTATGAGTTATTCTCATCAAGAATGCCAATGGAATATAATCTATCACGTGATTATATATGATTTCCAATAGATAGTTGTGATATGCTACCTCTTCCATGCCATTATAGCCCTTTTCAAAGTTCCCATTATAGATGAGCTGCAATTGCAAAGCATGAATATAAGTATCATTACCATCCGTGATAGCTGAGTATAGGAAAACCAATCTCACAAATTGTTTGAAAGTTTCTGTCTTGGACAAACCGCCCTTTGGAGTGATGTCCTGCCAATTATGATAACGTAGGAAATCAACAATATCACTTTGTGCCTTTTGCTGAATGCACTGTCGGTAGAATTTGTCAATTTCTTCATCACTCTTCATCGTGTAAAGAGATTCGAGGCTTTCAGCATGAACATGTCCATAACTCCGATTGGTAAAATACATTTCAAAATACCTCACGTATTGAACCGATCTAAATGCAGGTTTTTGAGTGTCACCTCCAAAATCATCCCAAGATTTATGATTATTAAAAATACATCTCAGAATATTAATAGATCGAGGCTGTTCACGTTTTGGTTCATTTTCTTTCTGATCACTGCTATATGCTTGTTTTAGAGTATAGGTTGCGTCTGCATTGTGAACTTGGAACAACCCGCCATTCTCAATGTATTCTTTTTTAAACAGACAGCAATAATCATCATAATACCTGAACTTCATCAACTCAAGCAAGAAGTATTCTTCGAAGTTTATCTCGTGTTTTGAATTGAACGCATAATCTATCTGGAACATATTGTAGAAACTCTTCACGTCACGTAGGTTCCTTACGCAATCAGCAACAATCCAGAACCGCTTATTCATGATGGGCAACAAATCAATGTCAACGGCTATCTTTTTACGCAAAAACTGGTACATTGCGTTCACGATGCTTACATCAGAGCGAAGTGGAAGATGGAATCTCAATGTGAAGAATTTATCTATATAAGCAATCCCATTTGCGCCTTCATATTTCCTCAGAGCATTCGAAACTGCTTTTTCATCGTAAGCCGTGATAAAAATCGTGTTCCGGAAAGCCGCGTTCTTATCAATCAACTTTAGCGCTTCAATAATCTCAACATCAGTAAGTCTATCAAAGTCATCAATAAATATGACCAACCTTTTACCAAGATTGTTCAAGGCTTCATTTACTTCATCAGTGGCTTCTTTTTTGGTCCCACTCAATACTTTGGTAAAGATTTTGGCTATGGGATGAACATCTTGAATTCCTATGTTCTCCAAGTAGTCACTAATTTTCTTGCGTATCTGAGCCTCATCAGGAATTGACTCTGTCAGGGCCTTGAAAAAATCCTCTTGGATAGAAGCTATGTCTTTACTCTGTCTCGGGTTAAACTCAACAATGATATGCGCGAACATGGACTTGCCATCATTTCCATGTCTGATTGCATATTTAATGAGGTTGACAAACGATGTCTTGCCATTTCCCCATGGAGATAACACCGCAACGCTTACAGCCTTACCCTTTGGCAATTGAGATAAGGTGGTTGCTATGTGGAGTGCCTCAGAATAATAATCAAATTGATCCTCATTAGGTGTTTCAATTGGCGAATCAAATAAAATTGCACATTCTCCCTCTAAATATAGATTCTTTCTTGCAATCTTATTAACAACGGCTTCCCCGATGAAAAGCAATGCTAATACACACAATACGTCCACATAAGCTATCTTCCATACCAATAGAACAAAATCAAAGTAGTCACAAAAGAACCTGTAATACAGAGTTGTTACAACAAAGAAAACGAGTGCAGCAATAAAAACATCACCATATTTGTACTTACGCCAATTAACCCATAGTTGATAGCAACACCAGATAATAAGAAGAACGATTAACAGAGCAGTAAACCAGCCATAGTTCAGTTTCATCAAAAGAGAACTCATCCAATTGATGACAAGCATAGAAACTTCCTGCGTACAGGCAAAGCCCGCACACAAAACAGCTATTATGTATGGTATGATTCTCTTCGTCTTCTCGCTCATCGTCTGTACTATTCGTAAAACGCACCCGTATCTATCTCCAACTCATCACAGTCTGTCACGCTATAATTATTATCATAACTGACCGTTCCCTTAAACTTGAATGGGAACGACATATACATAGGCACATCGTCAAGCTCTTGTTCTGAATCAGAACCATATTGTAACGTCACACCAACCATCCCATTACACTTAATCTCCAAATCGCCATCCTGTATCTTTACCTCGGAAATTGTCACACCGTGAACATCCTCAACCCGGGTATGCGTAGATAATGCGTCTAAATCTGAGGGAAACTCAAGAATGAAATACTCACATAGGACAGCCTCTATTTCGTCAAACACAATCTTCTTTGGCTCCGGATAGCGTGAAATCATCACCAAAAATTTGGCATTTGGGATGGTCTTGAAGTAATCTGACATTGCCTTTATCCTTCGCTTTGCATCATGGTTCTCGCTATGGGTCTTTACTTCGATATAAACCACTTCATCCCCTTTCGTGGCGGCAATATCCACACGGTAAGCACCAACTTTAACATCGGTCTTCACAGTATATCCCTTTTCGCGATAGTCATCCACAATCTGCTCCATAAAGGACTTCTCGTAGTTTTGAAGCAAGTAGTCTTTTAATGGCTTCATATATTAGTCTCCCCTATTTTAATCATTGATTCCTTGAACTGCCCACACTCTATATACAAGCACTTCACATCAGTGGAAGCTAATCCCTGTACCAAGTCAGCTGCAACGCCACTTTCTATAGATGACGTGTCAATAATACTTAAAGGATGTAAGTTCACATCAATAACAGATGCTGTACGCATCACTATCTTTCTGTCATCAACATATACTAATCCGCTCACCGCATCCCAGATAGGCTTACTGATATTGTCACAATCCACATTTACTCCATCACTTGTAAAGAAATACACTCTCGCATACAACTCCTCATTGGCTGGGAATGTTGGCACAGCGCCACTATATTTTCGAAAAAAAGCTGAGCGAATTTGATTTTGATATAGTTCCTTGTGCCTAGAATTGTACGACAACGGCACAAGATCTTTGATTACTATCTCCATGATAACCAATAAATTTGATGACTCATCATCGTTGAAAACTCATAAAAGAGGGACTCTTTCTACATTAGTTCAAAAAAACTTAGTAATTTTGCATACGTATGGCGGAAATGGCAGACGCGCCAGTTTACCAAACTGGTATCCGAAAGGATGTGTGGGTTCGAGTCCCATTACCTTCACTAGGGAGGCGTTTGCCTCCCTTTTTTCATAACTGCATACCTCTTCAGTCTCATTGTTAAGGACAATTATTCCAATCTCCTGAGCACTGGCATAATCCAACCCATATACACAGAGCATAAACGCATTTCATTCTTGATAAACTTCTACATGCGTTGTGGTCTCTTAATGAGGTATACCCATAATCCGGTCCTAAGGAGTTATAAATGCCGATGAGTACAGACCCGGCATCTGTCAGATTGACGGAAAAAGAATCCACTCTCCTTACCAAGGCCCCAAAAGCCTCGTTAGGATAGATATCACGTAGTATCTGATATACAAGTGCCTCGCGGGAGTCTTTACTGTTTGCCCACCAGGTAAGACGCCTGCCGATTTCTGATGAAATTCCTTGTGCGAATACTGATGTCAAAGACAGGAGAAAAACGACGACACAAATGATTCTTTTCATATCTAATGTTGTTGTATCGTTGTTACCGATAATGATGTACTTCTGCTACCGCTAACACTTTCATCTTACATCGTAGTGGCAATATATTTGATAGCCTTATTCCTCCCCACATCCTAAACACATCCTCCGCCGTCAAACACCAGTCAATGGCCTCATTCTCCATAAATTGCAGGAGAAGTTCTACTAAATCAATTTTACGACAGTTTGGGCTCTTTGATAAAAAGGACTCCTTTTACTTGAATCCATAGAGCATGAAGCCAAGATAAGTTAGTGAAGTAACGGTATTTCCACCGAGCCCGCCATGTGTTGCCGGCCAGGGCCAGTTTGCCTTTCCAGCCCTTTACGGACTCATGTAGATCCAATGGAGCCCAGATGTCGTCTAACATACGCTTCTCATTCTTGGACAAAGCCTCTTCAGATATGGAGCCAAGCAGGAACTGACCTAAACGGGCATAAGCATCGTAAAACTTTCTGAATCCAAACTCATCCACACGGGCTTCCAGCTCTATCCACTCAATCTCATCCCGATGCTCGCGCGTGAACATCACCCAATCGAGCACCAACCTCCACGTCAAGCCCTCGTGTAAGAAATGAGAATACGCGTGCTCAATAAGGAATAAGGCCGATACCATCACAGGTGGCCGGCACAGCCACGTCCCATCAAAACGGTCTTCACCATTATCCGCTCTAAGAGAACTCTGCAGCAACATCTCCAATTTCTTCAGCGTCTTATTCCCTCTCCACGGTGTCAGGAAGCGATGATTCTCCACTGTCAAGCCCAGAAGATAAAACGTGCTGTTCTTGTAGAAATCACGGCTCACATTAAAGCCATTCTCTTCCATCAAGAAATTTCCCTTCTCCCATACGTCCACATCCCCACTCTCAGACGTCAAGAAACAATCCATATCCACACTCGTCCTGTGCTCCGGTTTCGGATAGCACTCACTCACCACGACACCTTTCAGAACATAAGTCCTGATACCTTTCGAGTGGAATAAAAGCGCCATCTCCGCCTCTGCTTTCTGTTGAACAGAACAATGAGACTCTTGCTGAATTGTTATCCCTATCCATTGCAGGATATCTTTCTTCTGTGGCCGATTGCACGAGGGAATCTTGTCTATTCCATCCATCACTACAGACAAAAGGCTATGCTGCTCAGCAAGGGCGTACATTGCCGGCCAATCAATGGAATCGGGCATTGTTATTTCAGACTCAGCGCCAATGCCGAGTCTGAGCAAATGGAAAAAGAACTCTTGTATCTCTGTAGTCACATCCTTATTCAATATCCATCAACTCATCTAACTTCCTCAAGCACTTTTCTTTCACAAAGTGCTGCTCGTAATAAACAGCTGCATTCTTCCCTTTATCTTTCAGCACCGCTTCATCAATCTGCGATAGCTCAACAGCCAGCCGGGCAAAGCCTTCCACATCCCCTGCCGCCAGTGTCCATCCACAATCAGCATCGCGAATCACTTCTGCCCCTTCACCGTTAAGCACAGCCACAATGGGCTTCCCGGCAGCCATATACGATGAGATCTTGGCTGGAGCATACAATTTAAACAACGGGTCATCATTCAATGTCACCAGCATAACATCTGCCTGCGCAAAGAACCATGGCATTGTTTCCGACGGGTAACGTCCAAGCGTAAACACCGTTTCTTCAAGGCTGTGCTCCTTCACAAAGCTACGAACCCAGTCTAAACGACGGCCATCACCTACAATAATCCACTTAATATCTTTATGCTCTTTGGTCAGTAATGCTGCCCGCATAGTACATTCAAATCCATGAGCCTCACCAACTGCACCGGCAAACATCAGTTTGAAACCATCCGGGATTGTTGGCGCTGTTTCAGGCTGTATCGAAGCGCCATCAGACCCGTCACTCCACTGAGGGAAATATACAATCTTATCCTTGTAGTCGCCATACTCCAAAACACTCTTTTCAAAACTCCTGGAGCTTATCAGGATCTTGTCTGAATAACGATACTCTTGTTTCACATAATGCTTGAAGAATCCCAAGACATACTTGTTGTTGATACCTCCGGCCGCAGTCAAGCTTTCCGGCCACAGGTCCAGAACCCAGGTGTAGAGCGGCACGCCACGCAGTTTCTTGTACAATACTCCCGGAGCAGACATCATCACCGGGGAAAGCTGCTGCACAAACACTCGGTCGTATTTGTGAAACATAGCATGAAACAGCATCCACACCCAGGCCACGACAAGATAGCTGAAATAATTCAGCATCAGCATTATCTTGTTGTTACCCCTGGGTATTATAGGCAAGCGGATTACATTCACGCCATTCACGATCTCATGACGTTTCTTGAACAGGCCATATCCCTCATGGAACTTCCCATCAGGGTAATTGGGGATACCGCTTACTACTTGTACTTCATGCCCTTGTTCTGCCCAGTGAAACGCAATGTCATTACCACGGAACACCTCCGGGTAAAAGTATTGACAAACAAATAGTATTTTCATCATTCAAATCTATAGCCTCTCAACTTTATCTTGCATCGCCGAATAAACGTTTTAGCGTATCGCGGGAGGAACCTCAGCAGATACAACCCTGCGCCATGTTTCACTGCCTCTTGTATGCCGAAATCATTAATCAGTACGCTCCTGTCTTTCACCATCTTGGCATCGAGAAAAAAAGCATCATTCCCCATGTTCTTTTCATGAATCACTTCACACCACATAGGGAGATTCTTTACGTACTCAATCTTTGCTCCCGGAATCTTATCAATGTAATAATGACTCCCATAGCCATAGATGGTTTTCATTTCAGATACATCTTCAACCACACTCGCAAAGTGATTCCTAGGATAATGAATCTTCATCAAATACTTATAATCCGTAAAGAACTGGTAACCGTCCGTATAGTAGATAAATGATCCGTTCGGCAATTCCGCTGCCCGTTTCTGGATGTCTTCAACGAAATGAATGTCCAGAGCATCGTCATTATCCAGGTAGGTTGTCAGCAATCTTCCCGCCCCCTTGGTCAAACGAATGGATACCTCTTTTCGAAATATCTCAGCGAAATAGCATCCCCTCTCTGGTTCCACAAATACTGGCTTGAGTTGGGGGCACTTAGTTTGGAGTTCTCTTATCTTCTCTTTGAAATTCTCGGGGGTTTTACTGTCGAAAAGGACAATCCATTCGAATTCCTTACAAGTCTGGTTGACGATGGATGGTAGACAATACTTCTCGAATAGTAAAAATCGATGCTCCAGCCATGCTTTAGAACGCACTTTGTTTCCTTCTTTGTCTTTACGCCAAAGGAGAAGGTTAAAGCGGGTTAGGATAAAATGATTGACGAAATATGGAGGCATAGGAAGGCTAACAGCAATTATTTGATATATAGGAACGGTTTTGGACTACTATGCCTTTGTGATTGAGACAAAACTAACAAAGGAAGCCAAGGAAATACATCGCTAGAAATAAAGAATCAATTCGCTTCCATCCATCCCGAGGTACCAGGCACGTGATAGATTAACTGATTGCTATCACTATCAATCATCATCAAGGCCGGATCCTTCTCTGTTACTTTGAAGCGTCTTCCATAAGGGATAGAGTATGAAGGAAGAGGATGCTGGACTGTCGTAGACCATAGATTGATTGGGCTCAACGGCAAATATGCCAGCGACTTATTGGCAAACTTTATCTTGTACTGAATGACGATTCTATCATAGCCCATCGCGGCGGGGAGCTGGAGGTATGCCATGCCCTTGAAATAGTAAAATGACTGACGCGATACAATATATGAAGCAACCTGTTTTTTCTTCAGGAAGCAAGTAAAACTGACTTCAGACACGCCCTCAGGTGAAAAACAAGATATGTATAAAGGGGTCTGTTGTTGCCGATAGAAAGACACATCCTGGTTTGCGGGGTTTTTTGATATTTCAATAATGACAGGATACTCTCCCTTAGAGTTTTTCCTAATACCGCTTATGTCATTTATGAATGGTAGGACATTTGATTTATTAAAATCAGAATGGTAGCTTTCATTATAATTTTGAGCGGCAAGCAATCCTCCAGTAGTATTCCCAATCAGAGCATATACATTCTCCACCTTTCCCTGCGACAAAAGTGAAGATAGTTGCTTCCCTCCGACATCAAAACTGCTAATATAATAGGGATACTTTTCTTCTGCTGTAAGTGCTAGCACCGTGCTACTTGATGCATATCCCGGTGCTGTAGACCGGTCAAAGAGCACTTTCCCTTCATGATCTTCATAGGACCTCACTCGTCCTTGCGTATAGGACCGTGAACTGACCGATTCCACTGAAGAAGTCGACCTTATAGCATAAGAACAAGTAAAACGCTCTGTTCCCACATTTAAATCCCATACAAACCCATATAAGTAAACATCACCTTCGAAATATGCCACATTATTGTTTCTCTCCCAGAATTCAAATGGCTGGTGCTCTCCGTGAATAAAAACATGCGATGCCGGCCTCTCCGACTTCCAAAGACCTAAAACGCACCAGGTTCCAGCATATATATCGACTTGATTGTTCCATTGTCCCTCCCTACTTTCTAAGTTCAGAGCACAATATACGTCGGAAATGGAACCATATATTTTGATATCACAAACATAATCATTTTTAGCAACGACTGATAATCCGGTAAAGCCACAAACTGATGCAGAATTCTTTCCATTGGCGGTCTTCCCGGAACGTCTGGTGCCGGATATATTGACATTGAGGTTACATCCCCACAACGAGGCACTTTCGGTGTAAATATCCAGCACCGCCGTTTTGTCGGCAGAGGGATTACTTGTATTAAAACTTGCCAGAGTACGGAGGTTCACTCCGTCCATATTAATACTATGAGAGGTAAACGATCCATTTCGACCTGTCCATGGAATCTGAATCAAGGTTGCTACCTTGTCGCTGTAGAAACAAGGACGATCAATAAAAGCAGCATGAAGCCCCGAGTAATTGGCTGTCCTGTTTGTGATATTAACCCATTTGGTCAAAACTAAGGTCTTAGACAAATAGTAGTATCTCCCGGTGTTAATGCTCCACTGAATGAGTCCGCAATTGAAAGCATCCACCAATTCGGGATAAGAATCAACTGGGTTGTTCGTATCAATCTTACTTACATATTTACCCACGAACCATTCCAAATGAGCATCCAGAGAAAGACATATACCTCCTGTAAAAATTACTTTGTCAAAGATTTTCCGATCGGGAGCCACAATACTCACAGAATTCCCCGCAGAAAGAGTTCCATTTCTCAAAGAGCCTCCTTGGAAACTCAGAACGCAATTCTGCGGAATACTCACAATAGATCCCCTTAGATCATAATCTTTGTCAATAGTATATGTATGGTTTGAACGAGAGAAAAAACCGGAGGGGAGATTATCAGCAAAAGACACCTCACTCATTCCGATAATCAGGAAGATGGAAAAAAGCCAATGATTAACAACTGGATTGTATTTCTGACGACTCAGCATAAACATTCGATTTAAGAATATTTGCAATTGTATTTCACATAAGGTCAACCGGGGGCTTTATCTGCCTTACCAATTATTGTTTAATTATTTCCCCACTGTTTAAATATAACTTCTAACTGTTCACGACTAAACCTTTTATTCTTAGGGTATAGTTTCAACTCATGTTCCAAAATCTGATCAATATTCCAATAGAACTTAATGAATCTGGCGGGAACCCCTCCACAAATGCAATATGGTGGCATAGACTTAGATACGACAGCACCAGCCGCAACCGTTGTTCCTCTCCCAATGCTAATCCCTGCAAGTAACGTCACATTTGATCCAATCCATACATCTTCCTCTACGATAATATCTTGGTCATATCCTGTCGGTTTATCGGCTTCAGTAATAGTACTAACAAACCTTCCGACAACGCGTGCATGATTGCCTGTATGAACAGTTAAGTTTTCAGCTATCGCACAATGACCCTTACAAATAAACCTAGCATTTGTCGCAGAAATATGTGCATGAGCGCCTAAACATACACCATCTCCAAAGTAAATATTTTTAAAATTACCCACATATATTGGCGGTGTAATTATTACATTATCTGAACATTGCGCGAATTTACTCTTACTAACAAAGAAACTTTTTATTCTTGAAAGGCTAAAGAACACTCCTCTGATAAGATAATTCTGCTTAAGTTTTGACATTGCTACTAGCTTTATTATGTATTCTCCCAAATATCAACCATTTTTGACCAAATCGCCTCCATGGTATATCTTTCAATCACTCTTTCCCGTGCATTATTCCCATAATTATACTTCACTTGGTTTTCACTTATAAAAGAAATAATTGCCCTTTTTAATGAATCCACATCTTTTACCCGTGTCAGTATTCCGAATTGTTTCTCATTCTCCGGTTCTAACATCTCAGGTATGGCTCCAACTGGAGTAGTAATAATGGCGCATCCACATGCCATAGCTTCTAAAATAACATTGGGGAAGCCTTCTGTATAAGTGGGAAGCACAAATATTTCACATAAAAGCATTTGCCTTATGACTTCATCATAAGGCAGTTCCCCCATTATCTCCAACCATTTTTCATTGTTGGTGATTTCAAGGAGTCGCTCTTTGACATCATTATGAATCGATCCTGCAAGACGTAGTCGAATTCCGGGAATATCTCTGCACGCTTTTACTAATTCAAATACTCCTTTTGTCGAAATACAGTGACCTACGAAAAGCAATACTCCGGGTTCTCTCTTGACTGTACCAAATTTTGATATCGTCTGCATAATTCTGGGAGCCAAAGGATTTGGCAACAACTCTATATTAGAATAGCCCCCTTTTGCCAATGTTTCATAACTAGTCTTATCAAGAACGATTACCTTGTCAGACTTTTGTACGACCTTAGACAAAAGACGATATTCCCAGTTTTTTCGCACAAAGATTTGAGGAATTCTGCCAAACCTGAAATGAACAATGGTTTTAACGTTTCTGCTATGAGCTACTTTAATCATTATTAAATCTCTAATGAGACCTAAACCTGCACTTGAGGTTATATGAACCAAATCAAATTGATTAGAACTCAAGGATGATTTAAAACCGTTCAAGATAGAGCCGTAATCTTTAAGCGCCAGCCTAAGGCGAGGTATCAAAGAAATATTATCCGGAATGAATTCGCTACGGGCCAAATCATAAAACTCCAAGCTCACGGGCTTGTCATCTAAAGACTCATAGTATGCCTTGATATGCTTTGTCCAGCTACATATACCACCTGCTGGTCCAGAAACCGGAGCTGCTAATAATACTCTCATTCTGGTTTAATACGATATTAAAAAGAATCTTTACTTTAAAGACGGCCATCTACGATTTCACGGTTCAACATGCACTTCACATCAAAGATGACATGCTTCTTTTCCAGCAGTGCAGAAACATCCAGTCCATCAAACTTCTTGTGAGCGACAGCAGCAATAGCGGCATCAAACTTCTCAGCAGGAAGCTCATTGACTACCTTGATGCCATACTCATGCTCAACGATAGCCGGATTCGCCCAAGGATCATAAACAGTGATATTGAGGTTGTACTCCTTCAGAGCCCTGTAAATGTCAATAACCTTAGTATTACGCACATCGGGGCAATTCTCCTTGAAAGTGAAGCCCAAAATGATGATGTTGGAATTGAGTACCTGGATGCCTTTCTTCAGCATGAGCTTGATGGTCTCGGTAGCCACATACTCACCCATTCCGTCATTCATACGACGACCAGCGAGGATAATCTCAGGATTATAGCCATGACGCTGGGCGCACTGAGCCAGATAGTAAGGGTCAACACCGATGCAATGACCACCCACCAAACCTGGACGGAACGGCAGGAAGTTCCACTTAGTACCAGCTGCTTCCAACACATCGAGGGTATCAATGCCCATCTTGTTGAAAATCTTTGAGAGTTCATTTACAAAAGCGATGTTTATATCACGCTGGCTGTTTTCAATAACCTTTGCTGCCTCAGCGACTTTGATTGTCGGAGCAAGGTGTGTACCGGCAGTAATGACACTGGAATAAACCTCGTTGACGTACTTTCCAATCTCAGGGGTAGAACCAGAGGTGACCTTCTTGATGTGCTCAACGGTGTGCTGCTTATCTCCCGGGTTAATACGCTCTGGGCTGTAACCGCCATAGAAGTCCACATTCATCTTAAGGCCCGAAACCTTCTCAACAACTGGGATGCACTCATCCTCGGTAACACCTGGATAGACAGTGGACTCATAAACCACAACATCACCCTTGCTGATAACCTTACCGACAGTAGTGCTAGCACCCACAAGCGGAGTGAGGTCGGGATTATTGTCTGCATCCACTGGCGTAGGGACAGCAACTACATAGAAGTTGCAATCCTTAATCTTTTCAATGTCGCTGGTGCAGATGAAGCCGTGGTTATTGATGGCATCCTGAAGAATATCATCAGCCACTTCAAGCGTAGCATCGTGTCCAGCCATCAAAGCGTCACAACGTTTCTGGTTCATATCGAAACCAACAGTTTTATACTTAGTGGAGAACAGACGTGCCAAGGGCAGTCCAACGTAACCGAGTCCGATTACACAAATCTTAGTCTCTTTCATTGTATTATATCTTTATTTGATTACAAATTAGCTTTATACCATTCAATTGCCTCGTTAAGACCTCGGGCAAAGTCATATTGCGGATCATAACCCAACAGGCGCTTGGCCTTGCTGATATCGGCATTGCTATGTTTAATGTCTCCAGCACGATCAGGACCGAAGATAGGTTCTATGTCCTTTCCGATGGCTTTGGTCAGGTCGTAATAGATATCAATAAGATACTCGCGACCACCGTATGCCACATTGAAAGCTTCACCGCTGGCCTCATCTGGAGCCAAACAAGCTTTCAGGTTAGCTTCAATTACATTCTCTATGTAGGTAAAATCACGGCTCTGCTTACCGTCGCCATTGATGGTAGGTTGTTCGTCGTTAATCAGCATCTTTATAAACTTTGGAATCACAGCTGCATAAGCGCCATTGGGGTCCTGACGGCGACCAAAGACATTGAAATAACGAAGACCAATGGTCTTCAATCCATAGTGTTTTGTATATTGCTTTGCCCATTCTTCATCTGCACGTTTGGTGAGAGCATAAGGACTAAGGAGATTGCCTTCTACACCTTCCTGCTTAGGCAAATGTGGTTCATCTCCATATACTGAACTGGAAGAAGCATATACAAAGGTCTTTACGCCTTTTTGGCGAGCTGCTTCCATCATATTAAGCGTGCCCTGGATATTATTGGCACAGTAGAATAGAGGCATTTCAATGCTGCGTGGAACACTTCCCCACGCCGCTTCGTTCAGCACGTAATCCACTCCTTCACAAGCCTTCATACATGTATCAAGGTCCTTTATATCACCTTTGATAAACTCATAGTTGGGGTAATCCTTAAAAATATCCACATTGGATTGTTTACCGGTAGATAAATCATCCAAGCATCGAACGCGATGACCAAGTTTTAATATTGCTTCACAAAGGTTGGAGCCTATGAATCCAGCCCCCCCCGTCACCAAAAAAAGACAGTCTTTTGGGAATTGTAATTCTGTGTATAACATAGTGCCTTATTGTTTGTCCATTCTATAAACCTCTAAATATTTATTTGCACAGCTCCCAATAGTGTATTCCACAAATGATGCATATGCATTTGCCGACATTAACTGACGTTCCGCCTTCGATAGATTCATGAACGACCTCAACATCTTGTAATAAGACTCCACTTCAAGGTCTTCCGACATCATACCATTTTCCCCCGGCCTAATCATATCAACACATCCTCCTACGGGAGTACACAAAACAGGGCGCCCCACAGAAAACGCCTCAATAATCGTCATGGGCATACCTTCCATCTTTGAAGAAAGACATATTGCATCAGCGGCGACCATATAATCACGGACGTTTTCCACTTCACCAAGGAAGGTCACCTCTCTTTGCATCAAAGGCAATAAAGACTCATATAGCGAATAAAATGTTTTATTATTGCCCACCCATACGACCTTTGCATCGTATCCCTGTTCAAGTAGTTTGTTAAATGCAGTAAATAGTAACCGTTGATTCTTCACCGACTGACAACTTGCTGCATGTAAGAATACTATCTGTGAATCATTATCCCGGAGATTTACCTCTTTTATTTTATAATAATTTGAAACGCCATTGGCAATAATAACTGCGCTCTTTCCATAAAAAGCTTCAAATGAACGTTCTGATTCATCTGAGATTGTAACTGGCTGGCATATATTCTTTCTAAACATCAACTTCCTTGACCACTTGTCAATATATTTACCGGCCTCACGACTTGCCTCTGAATGAATAGTCGCGACAAACTTTATATTTTGGCATAAGAAAGCAGCAAGTGTCACATATTTGATGGCACCCACATGACAATGTACCGCATCATATCCTCTACTACGGATATATTTATAAACACTTATGAAAAGACGAGGGTCAAGACCCTTATTCTTATGCATTGAGGACACCTTAATCCGTGTGTTTAAGGACTGTCGTAGCGAGTTGGATTCTGGCACGTCATAAAGAGAGAGGATTTCTACTTGGTGTCCTTGACGTATTAGCTCATTTGAGAGTTCTAGCACAAAGTGCTCCGCCCCACCAGAGCCTAAAGTAGGTATTACTTGCAATATTATCATCTTTTTAGACCAGTCTTTATTCGGTATAGCCAAGGATAATCATAGCGTTTTAAATCTACGATGTAACTATTGCCCAGGACATTGAATGTATGTAATCCGGCATATTTTCGCGTTGGAGGTAGTAATGTCGTAAGAATTCTGTCCCCTAGCATGAAATGAACCGCTTTCCCATAATCTCCATTCGTACAATCTTGCGCTGGACGAATGAGATCCCCATTTGTCGTTTTAATCAGAGCTCCGGCCATTCGGGCAACGGCTTTTTCAAATACAAAGCTACCCTGTGGTATATATGGCCCCATGAAAGACTCAGAAGTATAGATAAAAAGCTCATTCCCATTCGGTGCTGGCACTTTTGTCGCATACATCTTGTATGTCCCATCGTTTAATTGCTGTATAATGGCGTCAGTAACAGGTTCTTCCAAAATCACAACAGGGTCAACTAATTTATCGTGTCCTTCGTCATACCTATACATTACACTGTGTCCCGAAGCCGAGTTTTCTGGGTGGACAAATACATCGTCCCCAATTCTGTAGATAGCAGGGAAAGAGAGATGCGTATCTTTTTCCAAGATTATAGACAACTTTTCTATTCTGCGATTCTTTTTTGAAATCACCAGATGCCCGATTCTTCCACGACCTACTGAATAGTCAAACTCCTCAACAAAGAGCTCAAGAGTATTGTCGTTATCTCTATAAATAAATGGGTCCGCAAACCACTTTTCCTTTTTATAAGGATTAATTACAAAACAGTAATCTACAGCAGATAGACCTTCTGTTAATGTTCGTCCATCGAAAAAGCCAAAGGCCAAATCCCATGAGTAATGAAGCATTCTCTCTTTTAGAGCGTGTACCATCTGTGTCCTATCTTTCTAAATGCTACTTTGAACATATCACCAATTCTATAAAAGAATGGTTTCTTATCATTCTTATCATACTCCATAAAACAATCGGTTCTATGAATATCACGAAGCCAATGATAAAGCGACACTTTCCCATGAAGCATTTGCGCCATATCATCAAACTCCGGCATTACATACACTGGTTTTATTTCAGATGCCAATAGCTGTTTTTCGCCATACGCAGAACTGAACCAGATAAATGGCAAATTAACGCCTGCAGCAGTCACCGCAATCGCATTCCCATCATTTCTAAAGTTAATTTCCATGAAAAAATCATTTCCGTCCTTATCTCTTAAGAACTCAGCGCTAAATAACCCCGAGTATTTCACTTTGTAGAGCATCTGTTTAACTTTCTCTACGGGGAATGAATCATCCAACTTGTCATAATAAAGGAACCCCGTATTAGAAGTTTTAGATGGTCTAATGACTTTTGACACACCTGGAATGATAACATCTTGGCCACCACCAATCGAACAACCAATTAACTGATATTCAAAATCTTTTTCTATAAACGCTTGTATTTGAAGCTTATCACTATGCACTTTCTGAAAATAAGCATTCAACTGGTCAAAATTGTCACATACCTGTATATCCGCTTTGCTTCCATCTTTACTATAAAGAGGCTTCAATATACATGGAAAAGTAACTCCAATAGGTATAAGACCGTTCTCCGACACCCATGTTTTAGGAACATTCAATCCAAATTCTATTGCAGTGGAAGCTAAAACTTCTTTTGACATCAATCTAGAAATCTCCCCTTGTTTGCCACAATTGGGGATATAGTATGCCTTTGACAAGACATCATAGTGCATATCAACTGCACTCGCGGCTCCATCTGAGCAACAAATAATAACCATCCTCTCGATAAGAAAAGAGCTAGTTTCTATTAGGTATTGCACGCCCTCTTCGTAGGAAGAGAATAGATGTTCCTCACATATATAGCGTGATTTACTCACATAACTTGTCCTTTTCACGTCAACATCTACAAGCACTAGCACCGATGCGATACCTTTTATTCCTAAAGATCGGATAACGCCAAGGGTATTATGATGATTCCCCCCAAAGACGAAGACCTTATTTGATACTATCATAAGCCTCTATAAATTTCTTGCACACGTTTTTTGAATCGTACTGCTCCACATTGGGTACAATATACTGTGATGAATAATCTCTTTTCAAGAATGCATCCAGAGATGTTCTTTCTGCCTCAGTAAGATGTGTTGATATATTAAGGATTGGTCGTTTCGATAGACTGTAGTCAATAAGCTTGCTAGGAGTCTGTACTGCAGACTCGTTATTGATATTAACAAGGAAGTCCATCTTACTCATCCTCTTTAGTAATTCGTTTCTCGGCACATAACGGTTGATGATAAGTCTATCTCCAAGCACATCTTTGAAGTCTGCAAAAACGGTATCGGATGGAGTATAAACATAGAACTTAAAATCAATGTCTTTCTTAGAAAGGTATTCCATAAATTCTCGAGGGTCACGCATGCCAGGATATACAACTCCTGAATAGAGAAAAGTAGGGATTACATTCTCCTTGTATATGTCTAATTCTACGGAATCAAAATCAACGCTTTGAGGAATAACTACAATTTTATCTCTAAATTCTTCATAATAACCCAATCTCCCGATTTCCACGGGGATAGCAATCAAGTCAGTCTGCTTACACCAGAACTGTTCCAGTGGCTTTTGAAACAGTTTCCACCTCTTCACATCAGGGTCGCCCATAAACGGATCGCCACAGTCAGAAATCCAGCCTTTAAACAACCCGGGATGCTTCCTTTTATAGAAAGCGGCACCCCAGTGTGTTCCAAATGGATGTGCAATCGTAATCAACAAGTCAAATGGATGTTCTGCACTAAGGGCCTTATATGTTTTGAACAGATACTCGCAACGCGGGTAATCAATGACATTGTATAGCAGCCGCCTTAAAGCACGGTTAATCAATGTCATGTTTTCCTTTCCATCACTATTTACGTTACCAAAACGACTTTTACCAAGGCTTCGAACCTTAATCTGATACTCTTTTTCAAAATCAGAGTAATCAAATTCCCCCAATATGGTATAAAGAGTCACATCATGACCCATTTTGGCTAAACCTTTCGCTAGTTCTGTCGTCCGGAATGAGCGAGCAGATATATGTGGGAACATTGTCCCCGAAATGATGACTATTCTCATGCGAAGAATGTAAATCTAATGAATGAAAAAATGGGACTTAGAAGGAACCCTAAATCAAGAACGCTGATAACATCGCTTGACAAATAGAAAAGATTCATGAACCATACAAAGGGTAATAGATACACCATCATCCGATATTTCTTATCGCCGAATGTCGTCAAAAAAGAATAAGCAACAAGAGCATAATTTACCGCGAAGAACCTACCGCCGAAGGTTGGTATTATCATTCCAAAATTTGCAACAGTAGCCAACACTAGCATCATACTAACGATGGAATTTGACAGATGGTCTGCATTAGCTTTTCGATTAAGACCAATTATTAAAATAAGGAGATCAACATAATGGCGTACAATTGAACGGAATAACTGTTGAACCCAATAATAACCAGATCCCTGAGCCGTAGCGCCTGCAAAATCTCCTTCAGTATAAGCCTCAACTTTTTTTTCCACCAAGAAAGGTAAATCGATGTCACCAAAAGGGTTTATTTTGAAATCTTCCGCCACCAGAGAGAAGACCCAGCTAATGCAGAACAAAGCCAACAACATTTTATCCGCACGCCTGACAAGATACGCTAGAAATAGAACTAATGGGAAAACAACAAAAGCAACATGAATAAACAATGTTACTGTTGATAACAAAATATACCAAGGTTTCTCATCAATGAAAGTCCTGAAAGCGCAGTACAGACCAATCCACGATGCCGTCCAGAACCTTGCACCATTAATATTATAAATATTGTTCCATAAAAACAAACATACCAGTATAATACATATAGCAGAGTTGGTGTAATTCTCTTCTGATACAAAGTACCTTAGGCATTTCAACTGAAAGAATGCAAAGACAAAAGCCAGGACCATGAAGAAGAAATGGTAGTTGTCTGTAAACTTCCCTACAATGTATGACACGGTTACAATATATATATCTTGGTCACCCATGTCAAATTCAAAATAATCAGTCAAGTAGGAGATATACTGGCTGGTTGTAAGATTCTTTGATTCTTCAAATTCCGCCCTCATAGAGATACCATCCATACTTCCTTCGATACGTTCTGTACCAACAGTGAAGCATATACCAAAACACAAACAGAACCAAAACAACACAGTTCGAGCCTGCTTGCCTTTTAAACTCTGTAACGCCTCAACCAATCCCAGTACAGGCGATATCAAAAATAATATTCCTGCTTTATTCTTAACCATAAAAAGACAAGATAGGTTAACTAAGATACTGATTTATCTAAACACTCAAAGAAAGAATTGGCTTTTTTAGATTCAATGTCCAAAGCATGCTCAATTCTGGCTTCTATTTCATCATGATGGCGTAAGATCAAATCTACCTCTTCTAGAATCTTTTCCTTTGAAAATCCTTTTTCATAACTATTGAAAAATGGAGAAAGCCCCATATCCCCCATAACTTGTTGTATCTTAGTAGTGTAACCATCTCCTAAGCGTGTAGTGTCAAAAGCTATAGAAGGAACATTACTTTTCAAAGCCAAAAGCGTCCCATGGAAAAACGATGTAAGATTCAAATATGACATTCCAAATAATGTGTACCACTCATACGGAGAAAGGTCGTAAAAATATCGTGGCGCATTCGGCATAAATCGCTCCCAAGATTTCATCCTTAAATATAAATAGCCGTACTGAAACTCTTTTCGTCCAAGTTTGTGAATAATATTATAAATAGTCGGCTCATAACAAGCCATCATAATCGTGACTAATTTCTTTTTGGGGTTCAGATTTAATCGGTTGAATACTCTTTGACTATCAGCACTATTTGGTTTATCGAGAAGAACAGTAGGGTCGCAATTACGATGAACCTCAGCACCAGGGAGGCACATTTTTACCAAGTTTTCTGTTTCTTGGTCACGAACTCCAATATATGTAAAGGATTTCAAGCAAGCACCTATATATTCTATTTCTTCGTTAGACAATGTTGATTGGTCCAAACTATAAGCAGAGGCCGCATAGCTGAATTTAGCACACTGCAAGGAATCACCAAATAGCCAGTAAGGATTCTTGAGTCCAAGCCCTTTATTATATGCCCAAACGGCATCACTGCCAACGATAACGATATCGTAACGACCATTTATATAGCGTAGGACTTCTTCATAGTCGTCAGTAATAAGGGTCTTCTCGGAGAGCGGCAACAATCTCAAATCCTCGTGAAATCTACTACGCATTATTTCATTTCCCCGACCATAAACCAGAATCTGAAATAGGTTCTGCTTAGCGTTGTAAGAATTATGTTTAGATGCTTTTTCAAAGTCTATTATCTCAACATTATCACCATACCTTTTTATAAGTTGTTGCGCTAATGATAATGACTGCATGAAAGCGCCATAATTGATACTTCTGTGAAAAGTAAGAATACCTATTTTTTTCATTAATCAGACGAATTTGGTGTAATCTTTATAACTAAACCTTGCGGATTTCGCATATTTGTATCTCTCAGGGAGGATGCCTACTGCTATTAGTGATATAGGCATCTGTGAGTCTGGAATTCTACAGATAACTCTAATCTTCGATAAATCTTCGTCTCCTATCCCCATATTTAGAGGAATAGTACCGAGCCCCTCTGAATGTAACGCATACAAAAGGTTCATCGCATATAAACCTGTATTGAAGTACATTTGATTATATTCGTCGTTACCAAAAAAATGAGCAGATGAACAGGTTACAACAAGAGCAGATACTGTTTCTTTGAACTGGCGGGAACCTCTTTGAATTGTAAGAAGGTCCACTATTTCCTTTTTGTTTGTCACCACGTAGTTATACCATGGCTGGCGATTACAAGCAGAGGGTGTCGTTTCCGCAATCTTAAGGGCCTTGTGTAAGAGCTGGATATCTATTGATTCCCCTGTAAAAGATCGAACACTGTGCCTTGACCTTGCAAACTTTTCAAAATCAATAGTACTAACAAAATCATTTTGATTAGTAACCTCAACAAATCCACCTTTAAGGGACTCGTCTTTAAAATCCCCCAACAATCTTGAAAGGTCATCAAACTGTTCTATAATCGTTGTTGGAGCGCCGTCATAATGAGCATTAAAATCCATATAGACCTGTAACATCGACACTACCCAATACAACAATTTCTTGTCGCCGTAGTTTTTATAATAGTCCTTGACATTGGAAATCAATGCTGCAATCTTAGGTTGCCCGAACCAGGGTTTTACTTCGGCTAAAGAGAGCCCTTTTTCGATAATATGCGACTGAATTAGTATGTATGATCGTTCTTTTTCACGAGTTTTTGGCAAACTAGAGGCAAGATTCTCTTCAATATACCTATAATAAGGCCTCATCATTACACGAATGCGCCTTTTGTTCTTAATAAGACGAAGTATTCGGATTAGTATGAAATCATTCATAAGTCGATGTATTTATTCTTTATCTTTTCAAACTTTGTTTCTGGGATATAACCATAGAACTTTGTCTTGTGAACCGGGAAGCTAACCTTATCCTTGTCTAGATACTTGATTACTTTAGCAGGATTACCCGCAATAACACAGTAACCTTCTGGGAATGATTTTGTCACAACACTTCCTCCTCCTACAATCGTAGAAGGCCCGAGTTTAACTCCTGCCATAACTAGAGAATTCATTCCCACCCAACTATAGTCGCCAATTATAATAGGTTTGGTTGTGTAAGTATCTCTATCGTATAAGTCATGATTAGAAGATAGAATACCCACATTAGGGCCAAAGCGCACATAATCACCAATATAAACGCCTCCCGCTCCCTGTATATAGGAACCGGGACGGCCAATCTTACTATTCTTCCCCACATATATCTTTCTTGGATTAGCAACTAAGCAATTCTTGTCCTTAGGCCAATATACTTTGTTGAAACCTAAACGGAACTTCAAATAATCCCAATACCCATTAGGAAGGATTGTACTTTGGAGAAATGCGTGATATCCTCTACCAAAGGGTAGAAGAAGCCTTGCTAACATACTTATATTCATGGAATCAACTTTATTATTCTATTATTCTTAACAATAGATGATACTATATCCCTGTATGTTATCTTGCCTAACCAACAGAAAACGTAATAGAAGACACAGAATACAAACACATCAAAGAACAAGAGTACAAATTTATTCCACTCAAAACTCTTCGATATGAAATACACGGGGATTGATGCAACTATCGAAGCAATTAGCACCAGTATCAACTGTTTTGAGGGCAATATATCTGTTACCTTCTTTGAGGATATTTTTGCGATCAGTATAAAGAATACGATACACTTGGCAATACTACAAGATTCTGAGGCGATGGCAATAAAAACCGGAGAATCAAGGAACTTAACGCTGAGGAATTCCAAGAATATCAGAGCCAAAGTAAAATACATAGTCACATTGGAATACTCCTTTGTCTTGCCCATTGCGATCAATAATGGAGCAAACGGGACAATATAGAAAAGACCATATACACTCTTAATCTGGAAATATATTGTTGAGTCATCGTATTGCCCCCCGTATAGACATACCATCACCAAACGAGCCATAAAAATGCTAAAGATTGAAATAGGAAAAAGAATCTTGGCGGACTTCAACATGGCAGAATTCCAGGTGGTGACCATATCTCCTGACAGTCCTTCCCCTTTTTCCATTTTTGAAAAAACCGGAAGAAGGACAGTGCTTATTGAACCTATCACCATTCCAATGAACGGCAGTTCCGTAAAGCCATTAGAAAAGATCGCAAATGCTTCTTTTCCGAAATACCGGCTAACGAAGAACTGATTGACCGATGTGTAAAGCATTCCCCATATCGAGGCGAACAACAGAGGAATGGAGAACTTCAGAATGTCCCTGTATGATAGTTCTGTCCGATGTGCAGGGTAGTTCTTTACCGGCTGTGCCCGCAGTATCAAAGCCGTTATACACGTCAGAATGGAAGCGATGTTAAATCCGATGAGCGCATAGATATAATTGCCCTTGAAGATAATCACAGGAAGTACAGTAAAGAGAATGGTGATTATTTTCGTGATTATCGTGTAGAGGGCCAGAAACTGCGTTTTCTTATAGGTGGCAAGGATACCTTCCAGTCCCATCGTGGGAAGAAGGAACAATGGCACAGGCGAGAATACACGCAGAGCAGTTGTCAGGTCGGGATTGCCAAGGAAACGCGCAATCGGTTCAGCACCAAGAAACAGAGCCAGCGAGAAGACTCCTCCAAGAATTAAGAACAGGATGGTAATCTTGTTGATAATTGCCTTTGATTCCTCGTATGGGTGCTTGGGCAGGAAATAAGCATAAGCCTTGGGCAGTCCCAATGTAAACACAGACAGCAGGGTGGTGTACACGTACATCACCTGCTTATATGTTCCGTAATCGCCTATCGTAAAATAGCGACTCAGAATCATCGGGCTAATGATACCCACAGCGAAAGAGAACAGACTCCCTACCGCCACCCAAGCTGCCTGTTTTGTATTGTTTGTCTCTGCCATTAATTTGGTATTGAATTCTTATATTGTAGTATTGAGATTCAACAGAATAATTGCTCTGCTAATGTTCAACCATCAGATTCTTATTTCCACTGATGAGTTGTCATAACGGCATCTCGTCGGCATTGTCTCGCAAACGGGAACCATTGACGATTTCGTGAACCAAATCGGAATACCAGACTATTCCTAGACCATAAGATTCTACTTTTGTACTTCCATCTGTATTTTTAACAACATAGTTATATTGTCCTGAATAAACGCCCAAAAAAACATAGTGTTTGTAATCTGAATGCATCACTTTCCCATTGATGAGAGAAATGTCTGTAGGCTTGCTTAGGACTAATCCACCTGAAGATCCAGGGAAGAGGTTCGCATCAACAAGGAACGTCCTTGTGCCATTGAAAGGTTTACCCCACGAAGAAGCGATTATTCCAGACTTCACAATGGGATACTTATTTACGCTATCATAGAATCCGTGAGGATATGAGCAGATGACCACATCAGAAGTAGCTTCAATAGTTAAAGGAGACGCTGACGGTAAATCCCTGTCAGTCACTTTGCCAGTCGAAATCATATTCGGGTGAGCATTGCTGACCATCAAACTCGTCGCCAAATCATCCACCTTTATAGCTACGACATCAACAGAAATATCTGAATGCAACAAGGTACGCTTCAACAGTTCATTTTGAGTAAGAGTAACGGGTATCCACTTGATTTCGTCACCGAAAATCTCTTTGAAATTAAATGTGAAAGAATCGGGCACAGTCTCTTTCTTCTGGCCGGTGATGGGGTCGTCTATTCGAGGAAATACAACGTGGCGATTCGTAACCAACCACGTTCCCATAACTTGATACCACCCAAGTTGTTTCTCTTCATTAATAGGTCCTGTTGGTTCTTTAGCCAATTCTGTATAAAAGAACCCTGAACCCTGAGAAGAGTAGTTGTATTTCGCTGACTTACAATTGACGATTGTCGTCATCTCAAGGATTTGCTGATTTACAGAAAGCTGATTATCCATATTCTTGCTGGATATTTACTTTATCTTGATATACTTGCTCCCTTTGAAAGCTTTCTTGAGTCTGTCATTCAACTCTTTCGCTAAGTCTTTCTGTATCTCCGCTTTTTTATCTTCCACGGCTGCATCGATATTGGCTTGATTCAACTCAACCAACTCATCGTAGCCACCAGGGAACTCCTTGTTACACATATTACACCTTCCATACGACTTATCCTCAGACAGGTCAATATCTGTACTGCCACAAATGGGGCATCGCAGCGTAACACTAAAGTTGTAGTTCTTTTTCATATCTGCACGTCCTCTTCGTAAGTATTACTTTCTTGATTATCGTCTGACCAGGTATAGCGCAATCGCATTGTAGGAGTATGGCCCTCACAAAGCGCCATATTGAAAGATCGACCACTTTGAGGCGAGATTTCTCCCAATACGCCAAACTCCCACTGGACGTTTACGGAATCATCAGGATTGAGCCACTCGACGGAAACATTCCTGGCCTTACTCTGCCCCGCATTGAATACTTTCAAAATGCGAGTGCCTCTGCTTCTTCCTTCAATGATATTACCTCGTATCTTGGCCTGCTTGCGTTCTATTTCCTCTCGCCTTAGTTTGTCTACCTGTAAACGCTTGTATTCATCATCTATTGGTGTGGGTGTTTGAACCTGTTTTTCGCTGTATTCTATGGCATTTACGGCCTTAAGGAATGTATTTCGCTTGCGCTCCCAAGTCGTGTCTGACATGGCAGGGAGTTTAAATATACTTGTAAGGGTCCTTTTTAGCTCATTTAAATATGGCCCAGCTTCAGGAGTATCAACCTTAATATAGATTGTGCTAGAATTCACTACCCCTTGCATTTTGTCCCTCGTCATATCCTTTGTCAAGATTGAACAACAATCATTCTTCAATACCCAGGCAGCCCCCATCTCATTCAACGACACTGCACTCATGTAATACCGAGGTGACTGAATGAATATCACGTATAATTCATGCTCATTAAAAAGCGCCCGAAGGCTTTCGAAGATATTCTGACTAAGTCCAATCCAGTAGTCTGGAACCGAACTGCAAAAAAGGTTTGTGTTATCAAAGCCGATACTTTCAAGTAAGGTAACAAGAGCCTCAACAAATTCTTTATCCATTGAAGAATGACTGATGAAGACCATCGGAGTTTTAACTATTTCTTGACCTTCTTTCGAGCGCTTGTCGTCACCCTCTGTAAACAGACATTTTATCAAATCCGCACGTTCAATATCTCCTTGCATTTGATTGACTTGACGCTGAATATTATCTTTATACTCCTTAATCGTATCAGTGCCCCAAATCTGCCAGATCTGAGATTCATAGTCATGATAGTAAATGCTTTCCGGAGCCTCAAATGAAGTTCTGTATATCGCCTTATTTCGATCTCGCCAACGCTTATAATCACTTACGAATGCATTTTCTGCCGTTTCATCATATACCACTTTCTCTATCGGTCGGCGAACACTTGCGAAGCCTCCATAATAAGGTTCTGAAGAACGCAACTTGGGTACCTCAACCCTTAGAAGTTCATAGCCCTTCTTTATCTGCTCAGCAAGCAACTCGCAAAACTTCTCCCTAGCAATAACAAGAGGAGCCTCAGGGTAAACGGGGGATGATACGTTCTTCTTTGCCATAGTAATTATTCAATTTCTCGTTCCGGCAGGCAGTATCGAACTGCGAACTTCCGTTCCACCTGTGCTGCCAGAAATCCATTCAATTAGATATGGTACACGTTCTCCTTGAGCGGGCAGATGTTGTGGCAATCCAGAATCACTTTGCCCTTGAGCTTGTCCCAGTTCTGTTTAATGTGGTCGTGCTTGACCATAATGACCACCATATCCACCTCGGAGAGGAACTGGTCGAAGTCGAGGATCTGGTTCTTGACAATCTCCTTCTCGGTGAAGAAGGGATCGAAGGTCTTGAGCGGACGGGCGAGGTGGCGCTCCTGGATGTCGAGCATCTGGAGGGTCGGGCTCTCGCGGATGTCATCGACATTCTCCTTGTAGGTGAGGCCGTAGAGGCCGATGCGGCGGTTGTCGGTGATGCCGTGCTTCTCCATAATCTCGTGGATGCGCTCGAGGACGAAGACGGGCTGGTAGTCGTTGGTTTTCATCGACTCGTCGATGACCTTGGCCAGCTGGGGATAGTCGCCCACGAGGAACCAGGGATCGACGCTGATGCAGTGGCCGCCTACACCGGGGCCGGGCTGGAGGATGTTCACGCGGGGATGCATGTTGCAAATCTTGATGATTTCATACACATCCATATTGTCGTGACGGCAGATGCGGCTTAGTTCATTTGCAAAAGCGATGTTCACGGCACGGTAGGTGTTTTCCACCACCTTGGTCATTTCAGCGGTACGGATATCGGTCACAACAATTTCACCCTGGCAGAAGGAGGCATAGTACTGTTTAACCTTCTCGCCAATCTCCTTGGAATCGGCACCGATGGTGCGGTTGTTATGAAGGAGTTCATATACCATGTTACCAGGTATAATACGCTCAGGAGCATGGACCAGGTTGATGTCCTCGCCAATCTTGAAGCCGATAGCCTCAATGACCGGGCGGACGAACTTATCGATGGTGCCGGGGCTCACGGTGGATTCAATCACAACGGTAGCGCCCTTCGGGCAGTGTTTCATCACTTCCTTGACGGCAGCCACTACGTAGCAGGCATCTACCTTCTTTGAGAACTTGTCGTAGGGAGTGGGGACTGATACGATGTACATATCCGTCTTCTGATACTCAGTGGTGAATTTGATACCAGCTTTGACGGCATTCTGGAACAGTTCATCGAGACCGTCCTCTTTGAAGGTTGTTTTACCAGCGTTGAGTGTTGCCACCAACTCTTTATTATAGTCTGTACCGATGACCTCAACTCCGTGAGATGCCATCATAAGGGCGGTCGGGAGACCGATATAGCCTAAGCCAATTACATTAATCATATTGAATATTTGTTGTTATTTTACTTCGTATCTATCTACGTCTTCGCCTTTGAGAGCTCGAACAATTCTGTAGCATGCCTTACCGTCACCATAGGGATTCACAGCTTTACTCATACGCTCGTATGCTTGTGCATCATCCAGGAGGGTACTAACCTCGTTTACAATTAGGTCGTGATTAGTACCCACGAGATGAACAGTGCCACTCTTAAGAGCTTCGGGACGCTCAGTGGTATCACGCATCACGAGGACGGGTTTGCCTAAGCCGGGAGCTTCTTCCTGAATGCCACCGCTGTCTGTAAGGACGACGGTAGACTTCTCCATCAGATAGACGAACTCCAGATACTGGAGAGGCTCGATGAAGAAGAAGTTCTTGTATGCGGTGAGGTCTTCACCGAAAACCTCATGGATAGGCTTACGCACATTGGGGTTAAGGTGCATGGGATATACAAAGTCCACCTCAGTATACTTCTCTGAAAGATCCTTCATGGCCGTTACCATGCTGATAAAGCCTTCACCGAAGTTTTCACGACGGTGGCCAGTGATGAGGACGAGTTTCTTTCTGCCATTCAGTCTTGTAACGTCATAGCCGGCAGTCTTGAGAACGTTGATCTGTTCATCGGCCAGAGCCTTGTCGCTCTTGAGCTTATCGACCACCATGTGGAGGGCATCGATGACGGTGTTACCCGTTACGAAGATCTGCCCCTGGGCTTTCTCGTCCTGAAGGTTCTTCTCACTAAGCGGAGTCGGAGCAAAGTCATAGGTTGCAATGCGACCTGTTATCTGGCGGTTCATTTCCTCTGGCCAAGGGCTATAAATGTTGTGAGTGCGCAGACCCGCCTCCACATGCCCCACGGGAATCTGCTGGTAGAACGCAGCCAGCGCAGCGGCTGTGCTGGTAGTTGTATCACCATGAACAAGGACCACATCCGGTTTGCACTCTTTGAAGACATCACGCATGCCAGTGAGTACGCGAGCAGTAACATCGTAGAGGTCCTGGCCCTGCTTCATTATATTGAGGTCATAGTCGGGCTTAACTTCAAATATCTTTAGGACCTGGTCCAACATTTCTCTGTGCTGACCGGTCACACACACTATTGTTTTAAAATCTTCCGGGTATTTCTGGAACTCTTTAACCAAAGGACACATTTTGATGGCCTCTGGACGAGTTCCGAAAACTAGCATTATTGTTTTCATATATATAGTTTTATTATCTATTTGTCACACAAGTATCACAGTTATTTCTTATCCTTCTCCTCAATAATCCAGCAAGAAATAATCTCGCAATCTATATGTTTACCTTAAAGTGTTACACTATAAAAAGGAATGCATACTTTATCTACTTTTACGTTATGCATACTCTTCACTCATTAATCTTCTTATACTCTCCATCAGCCGCGACATCAGTACTCGGTATAACTGTATTATCGGTCATTTCCTGTTTAATAACCGTCGGTTGATTAATCCAATGAACTTTTATAGTGTTACTAGGCGGCAAAGTACTATCAAATGACAATCTTATTACCTCCGTCACCAAATCAATGCGAGAAGCAATCATAACGGAGTCGGTATGATTATATCCCGTCATAACGCCAACGAGCTTCAAGGTCTTATCTGCATCTATATACCAAAGACCACAGCCACTCATTCCATGAGGGTCTGGTAGATGCTCAATTTGTCCTTTCTTTGCCCCAAATGACTGCGCCTTACGACGATGATATTCTACCATAAGATTTACATCGCCATCCAGTTCGTTTCTTTCCAATTTACGCTGGTTGATGACTCCCCGTGTGAAGAGGGGCAAAGATTTGATAGGGATGGTCATCGTCTTATAAATCTTCTTAGTCTTTGAAACAGGGTAACCAAGTAGTAGATAGCGTTCCTGCTCAACTATCTGGTGGTCCTGCGAAACCCTGTCAAACGGGAGGAACGTATAATGTTTCAAGAGTGCGCTAGTAGCATCATCAGACAACTGCCAAATGGCCACATCAGCCTTTTTGTTTATTTCGGCTTTCGTAGAAAGATAGACACATTTTCCACTAACCTGTACCAAGTCTTGGTCATCCCAAAAGGCCAGATTGGAGACATCGATGTCATCGAGCACATGTGCTGCTGTGAGAAGATAATGACTGCCGTTTGCCTCCAACAGGATGGCTGAGCCAAAAGGTTTGGCCTTGTCGGCATCATTCTCTATTACAAGCCATAGTTGAACAGTATGTGTTCCCACCTCGTTGGCTATTCCATTAAACACTGTCTTAACAGCTTGTGCCTGCATATCTTCAGACCCGGATGGCGTTCTCTCCATTACTTCTTTTCAGCTTCCTCTTTTGCTATAGTTTCTTTCCAGAATTTCAGAAGCAATTGCTCAAGATGTATCTTGTTGTCATACAAGATTGTCTTTCGTTTAAGGTCTGTCTCCTGAGCAATGAGATGCTCAAAATACGCAATCATATTTTGGACAAAGGGTATTGAATCTTCGTTCATAAACGGCAGTATAAATGTGTTAAGTATCTAAATAATTGTTGTAAAGCTGTACGAAAGACCTTTCTAACTAATAACAGTACACTTATCGCCAAATTCATATCTTGTTCGTGATGAGGTCAGACATAGAATAGCCCCAAGCCCTTTCTCCTGCCTCTCGTTCTCCCGACGCAGGGTGTCGGTCTAGCATGTTTTGGAAAAGAGTTAACAAACTTAGTCAGCAAACACTACAAAGCAAGATTATTATATATTAGCTACTGCCTGCTTGTTTATTCTCTTCTTTCTCCATGAGACCTAGCACTCCTAAAGAGAACCTATCAATATGACCACAATGATTGCATACAAGCATAACAGAAGGTATTAGTCTTCCACCTAGTTGCACCGCCTTATAATCCTCTTGAACAGGGTCAACGGTATAGCCATCAACAAAAGTATACTGACTTTGATGGCAAATTGGGCATACAAAATTTCCTACACGTAGAGTGAGAGCCTTAACTATTTGACGTTTCTTCTCTTCGTTCATTGGATTTTAAAGCATTAAGTGTTCTAATGAGTTTATCCCTCAGTTCCAAAGGATTATTGTAAGTAATCAATCTATTGGAAAGTATATCAACTTCTTGCCATTTCCTCTCTTCTCTACTAAGATTGACGACCATCAGAACTAATTTCCCCATACTATGCGCAATGCCAATCTCATAAAAGACATTTGGATTGCGGCCGTCAAGTACCGCGATAACTACTTGTGCTTCAAGAATCATACGAACTATTGTCTTCCTTATATCCGTATTGTCTGCTAACAATTCATCATCACTCCTTCGAAATGTGTATCCAGCTTGCAAACAAGATTCAGCAATAATAGTTTTTGTCTTATCAAACTTTTTGTTAAATGGCATTAGACACATAGCCATCTTCTTGTCTACCTTAATATCTGGAAGGAAAATCCCCATGTCTTCGAAGAAGGAGAAGTCCGGCAATTTGGTTCTAATCAACATGTCCTTTTTGGGTGAAGAGTCAAAAAGAATATGATTAGCATCACTTAGAAAACCCAAATCCTTCGTAAGAGTTTCACTGCTGTTATATATGATGTTTTCAACACTTTCTCGCTGTGGTGAAATCAAGTCTCCTATCCGCACAGTAAACTCCTTAGTTCGCTTTCTCGTTTGATATAAACTCCAGAAAGACAACAATACAGCTATAATAGATATTACTACAACCGCAATAACAATTGAATTTTCAAAAATATCCATAACCTATATTTTAAAAATCAATATTATGCAAAAAACATCAATCGCATACTCCAAAAGCAAGATGCCACCTGTACCCCAATATTGAGGATGAGATTTATCCATAAAAATGTGAACTAGTCGCCTTAAGAGAGATATAACAACAGCCAGAAACATCAGTATCACGACTTTGCCCACACTTGATAACAAGACAATTGAACTTGATGTGACCAACAAATACCGACCAACAATATACGCTCCAAAAATAGAGAGGAGATCAATTGCCATCTCTGCCGCGAAGTCATACCATTTGATTTCCTTTAAGGCCACTCCCTGTCCATACTTAATAAGTGAAAAGAATATAAGTAGAGAAAGGGGAATTATGAAAGAGTCCCAAAGTTCGGGATTAATTGCAGTAGTCTCTGACACTTCTGCCATCTTACTAATAAAATGTCCCGTGCTATCAGGAGGTTGTACTTGCAATAAAAGCATATCTGATAAAAAAGGATAGAATCTTTCAACTTAAAAACATCATAACAAGAAAACTACTCGCTTCTAATATCTTTTGATTTTGCTCTGGGCTCCAGACCAAGGTCTTCGCGGATGAACCTCAACTTAAGAAGAAGTTCCTTCATTCCCTCAACATCTAGACGCCGAGTGTTGTGACTGTGGTAGTCCTCGATCTTTGCCATATCGGCATTACCCTCCGAGAAGAACTTATCATAGTTGAGATCACGGGTGTCGCAAGGGATGCGGAAATAGTTACCCATATCAATGGATCTTGCCATTTCCTCACGAGTAACCAGCGTTTCATAAAGCTTCTCGCCGTGACGGGTGCCAATTACTCTGACCTCAGTTTCTCCGTATTTAGGATCAATCTTAGCATAGGTCTCCTTGAGTGCCTGAGCCAGAGTGCTGAGGGTGGCGGCTGGGGCTTTCTGGACAAAGAGATCTCCGTTGTGGCCGTGTGTAAATGCATAGACAACAAGGTCCACAGCATCGTCCAGAGTCATCATGAAACGAGTCATGTTGGGGTCAGTGATGGTTATCGGCTTTCCTTCTATCATCTGCTCTACCCAAAGAGGAATCACAGAGCCACGACTGGCCATGACATTTCCATACCTTGTGCAACAGATGGTGGTTTTTGCTCCCTCACCAAGAGCTCGGCCCTGAGCTATAGCGACCTTCTCCATCATCGCTTTGGAGATGCCCATTGCGTTGATGGGATATGCTGCTTTATCTGTAGAGAGAACTACTACGTTCTTTACTCCATGGGCTATTGCACTGAGGAGAACGTTGTTTGTTCCTTCCACGTTTGTGCGGACAGCCTCCATGGGGAAGAACTCGCATGAAGGCACCTGCTTCAACGCGGCAGCTGAAAAAACATAGTCAACCCCAGACATTGCGAAGTCAACGGCTTCACGCTGGCGAACATTGCCAATGTAGAACTTTACTTTGTTGAATACATCCGGACGCTGCGCCTGAAGGAAGTGACGCATGTCATCCTGCTTCTTTTCATCACGGCTAAGTATACGAATTTCTTTAATGTCACTGTCCAGGAAACGCCGTAGCACGGCATTTCCGAAACTTCCGGTGCCTCCAGTAATGAGGAGGACTTTGTCTTTGAAAACTGACATATGAATTATTGTTTTGTTTATATTTTGCGTTTAAGGTTGTTATTGGCCTTTGTATTCCGTCCGGGAATCAAATGGGTTGGGCGTGGGGATTGGTATCGGCCTATCGGCCCGTATGCGTTTATCTGTTTATCTCCTTTTTGCGTTACAATGATACTAAGCTATAGGAAGGCTTGTTGGCCATAGCCCGTATGGGATAGGCGGGGAGGAGGATTATGGTTGCGGTGCGAATTATTCTGCTTCTTTTAGTCTTGGCTGAGGATGCGAATTTCTTTGATGTCGCAATCCAGGAGACGCCGGGGAACTGCTCTTCCGAAACTATCGGGTGGTCCGGTGAGGAGGAAGAGGGTGTGTTTGAAGACTGAAATAATGACTGTTACTTAAATTGTTTATTTCAAATGTTAATAGTTAATTCGCTCAATGTTTCGCAGAGGATGTGATTCTTTCCTATCACATTTCCCGGCTTATGCCGTAATACTATTTGTATATTTCTTTTTGCCTGGCACCGGCAAGAGCAACAGGCTGAGTGTAAGACATGTTGGTTCTATGCAGCATATGTTTATATATTCTTTTAAGGATACATTTTTCTTATCCTTATTGCCTCTTCGACCCAATCTTCAATGTTTTCTGAGATGTATTTATA
>JAEEGI010001676.1_pt1 | contig 54946 bp, 43 predicted proteins | sample 8958751 | NCBI WGS metagenome assembly JAEEGI01 (sample SAMN16246545, study PRJNA631951) | gut metagenome | biome: gut microbiome; feature: rumen; material: KS-attached | host: Bos | place: Iran: Karaj | collected 2018-10
TACTTTGGTTGGCGAACCGTAGTAATTCTAGCACGGGAGGTTTTTTACTGTAAGCTGAAGCAGCTGTTGTCCCCCTGCATAGCAGGGGGTTTTATTAAAGATGCTACACAATAAGGGCTGTAAACCTGTATAATTAGGTTTACAGTTCTTTTTTATTTATTGATTGCCAAAGGATGACTATGATTAGAAGATCTCAGTACAGATGCAGCTTTAAAATGATGGCGGATAAGAGCAACCTGCAGCACATGATAGACAGATGCAGGGAAGAGTTTAAAGCCCTTATAAATGATGGGAGAGTCGTCAATGCCTCTTTTTACAGATATGAAAATATGGGCTTTTTGTATGTGGAAGAAAACCTGGAAAAAGATACCGTAGAGGCCCTTGATATCGACAGCATAATGGCTGACCTCAACCCCTATCTTAAGCCCTGGCCGGAGGAGTGTGGCGATGTGTTTTTTGCCCCGATGATAAATGTGTATTATCATCACATTCCCGGGGATGATATAGACAGCTGGGAATATGAACGTACAACTGCCCAAAAAGAGCGCGTCGGAAGAATTGCCTTTGTTTTCCCGGACAAGCTCCCGTCCTACGTCATGCACCACAATGCCATAGTGGAGGAGGGGCTTTTAAAGGGAGATAAGTATGCCTTTATATCTATGCACGAGAACCTTTTGTTTTCATACTATGAAGAACCCAGAAATAATGTAAATATCAAAAATTCCGGGAAAGAGTCAGAGGTGATAAAGGATTGGCTGTCAGTAGATCCGGAGTCACATTTTGACAGAGACAAAGCCAAGGGAAGCAACTTTTTGGTCATTCCTTGCCTATTTTCCGTAGACAGAATTGATTTATGTTAGTAATTGAGAAATATTCTATTTTTTGAGGAGACATACAGGCAGGTCATATGGATATTAAGGTTTTAAAAGAGTTTTCCCCAATACCCTTTTGGTTCTGGAATGATTACCTTACCGAAGAAGAGATCTTAAGACAGATGAAGGAGATGAAGGACAAGGGCGTTGATGGCTTTGTGATCCATCCAAGGAAAGGGCTTCCTGCGGAAATTGAGTATCTGTCCGGGGAGTATTTTCGTTTTGTGAAGTTTGCTGTGGTAAAGGCAAAAGAGATGGATATGAAGGTCGTGTTATATGACGAGGCCATGTATCCTTCAGGATCTTGCCGCGGAGCGGTGGTGAGGTCTGACCCTGACTTTGCTTCTCTGGGACTTATGAAGGTAAATATCGGAGAGTCCGTTAATGGACAGGAGATTGCCTGCTGCGACGGCTTTAAATATGTTTTGGTAAAGAGCCTTGGCACCATAAGAGGAGTCCATCCTGATGAAGACGACGGAGAAAAGAACGCTCCAAAGAGCGCTGATCTCCTAAACCCCAAGGCGGTGCGTACCTTTATTGAACTGACTCATGAGGTGTATTACAGTGAACTTACGGAATATTTTGGAGATACCATAATAGCCTTTTTTACCGACGAACCAAATATCCTGGGCCGCAATGCCATAGAGGGTATCGTTCCCTGGAGCGGCGGGATCTATGAGGAATTTTTAAAGGCAGGTGGAAAAGAGTCCAATCTTAAATACCTGTTTACGGATGATGCCGGTGACAGGGATATGTCATCAGACGAGAGACTTAATAAGGACAGAACACTGGCAATATACAGGAAGGTGATCCATGAAAGGCTCTCGGAGAGCTACTACAGACAGCTCTCTGACTGGTGTAAAAGTCATAATATTGCACTTACCGGTCACCCTGAAAAGAGCACTGACATTGGGTATCTGCAGTTCTTTCAAATGCCCTGTCAGGACATAGTCTGGAGATTTGTTGAGCCGGAAGACGGCCATGCCATAGAAGGAGAGCACTCCACCATGGGGAAATGCTCATCGGACAGCGCCAGGCACAGAGGCAAAAGACGCAATGGCAATGAGTGCTTCGGATGCTGCGGCCAGAGGCAGGATCCATATCTTTTTACCGAAAAGGATATGCGCTGGTACTTGAACTGGCTCTTTGTCCGCGGAGTCAACTTGGTGTATCCCCATGCTTTTTATTACTCGGTAAGAGACGGAAGGGGAGATGAGCGTCCGCCTGAGGTGGGACTTGGCAATCCTTTCTGGCCTCAGTACCGGAAGATGAGTGATTTCATAAAGAGGATGTGCTATCTGAACACGGATGCGGTCAATCTGGCTTCTGTTGCCATACTTTGCAGCGAAGATGAATTGTCCTGGCAGCTTGCAAAGCCTCTTTTTACAAACCAGACAGAGTTCAATTATCTGGAGAGCTCACTTCTTGAGAAATGCATAGTAAAAGAAGGAAAGCTCCTTATAGCAGAGCAGAAATACAATACTCTTATCGTTGATCAAAAATATACCGCTGACCCTTATATGTTACAGAAAGGCTTAATTGACAACTTCCGTGAGGGTGGCATTAAAGTTATAATTGCAGATGGTCAGAGTATTCAGAGCGATAAAAAGGAAGCTGACAGATACCTTTCGGAAGTCCTGGGGGCAGCAGGCAGAGACGTGATTTTTGAGGGTGATACTTGTGACCTTAGGTTTACTCATCTTCAAAAAAATGATGATGACTTTGTTATTCTCAGCAATGAAGGCATGTCAGATATTTCTTTTGAATGTGAACTCAGAAACGGATACGGGGCAAAGAGTCTTTTTAATCCATACACCTGTGAAACCGTGGAGTATGACAATGTTCGGAAACTGAAGCTGACCATTGAGCCCTGTGAATTGTGGGTACTGGAGCTTGAATGCTGATCAGATACTCTATATCAGCAACAAATGAATTCTGGAATCCGGAAGGCACGAGGAACTTATGAACATGAAGGGATATTATTATGAACTTTCGAGCATTTAAGAATGGTCAGATATCATACAAGCTTTTTGTATCCATATGTATCAGTCTTGTTTTGGGATTTTTTGTGCTTATAGCCATTGCAAACTCTGTGCTGGTAATAAGATCCAACAGCCTTGAGATGTCTGAGAGAGAAGCCCAGCTTACCACCGATCAGATGGTAGCAGAGATTGAAGACAAGCTTGACAGCTTTCACCAGTATTATCTTTATTCTGCCATGGATGAAGATATTGAGTGGTTTTTAGGAAACAAGCTTGATTATTCCGACTACAACAGATACAAGCAGATAGCGGCAGCCATGGGAAATGACTCGCTGTTCCCAAACTACATAAACAGCTATATCATTGTCAATTTCGGCAACGGAAGAGTCATCAGCTCCAAAGGTATCTATGAGCTTTCTGACATGAAAAATAAAGATGAGATCGAAAAGCTCTATGAGTACAACTCCACCAGGGTAAATAAGGGAAACTGGCTGTATATCCAGCAGGGGACTTACGCTGATTCCCTAAGCCCCGGATACCGGCTTACAGCAGATACGGAAGGAATGAACTTTTTGCTTAATCTGCCGATAGGCAGCTACACATCCAGAGGCTTTATGCAGGTCAATATAAATTTGGAGGAATGGAAAAGATGGATGTGGGATGAGCTGAGTATTTCCGGGAAATATGTGGTGGTTCTTGATAAGGACAACAATATAATATATTCCACAAACTCGGCCTTTTGTGACAACTGCATAAAAACAGCAGACCCCGGTGGGAGCGGCACAGCCCGCAAGGTTTCTTTAAATAACAAGAGCTATATTGTTGCGGACTCGGTTTCAAATATCCTTGGGTGGCATTATTTTGTGGCCTATGATTACGACACGATCCTGGGGGCTACCTCCAAGCTTCTGGTGGGATTCCTTTTGATATTCGTTATCTTTGCGATACTGGTATTTGTTGTGATCAGATATGCTCTGTATGAGCCTGTACACAGGCTGATCAAGGAGGTTTCGGGGAGCGACGACTCCGGAGTAAACGGCAATGAGCTTCAGTATCTGGCAGGTCAGTTTAAGAACCTGAAAAATGACAAGGAGGCTTTGGACAATACAATTACTCAGAATAAAGAAAAGCTGAAAGAGCTTTTTGAGATGCGTATTATCCGCAGCTCAATATCCACGGAAGAAGAATGGAATGAGTATATAAAAGTATTAAATCTGACAGAATATGGCTTGTATGCTGTCATAGCAATAGTGTTAAACCTAAAGGACGAAGAGAATATGGAGGAAGATATCAACGAGGATGCCATATGCCTTGAACTCAATGATAATCTTCCGGATTCTCTGAAAAATAAGCCCTGGCTTCCGCTAATCTATGACTCCTGTACGCTGACCTGCATTTTTGCTGCAGCATCGGAGGAAGAGCTGATGGAACAGATATCTTCCTATTATGACGAAATGAAAAAGTATGTGAAGGACAGCAGCGGGTTTGATATACAGATGGGAGTAAGTGAGGTACATACCAGAAAGAACCACCTGGGCAGAGCCTATCATGAATGTATTTACGCCCTTACCATGGATACTGAGGAGGCAGATGCCGATAATCCGTCAAAGGACAGGGCAGGTGACGGGGACTGCCGCTTTTACATTAAGCCTGCACCCACTGCAGGAAGTGAAGTCAACCTGAGAAAGTATGAAAAAGATCTCTGTGATGCGCTCAAATCCCTTGATAAGGGTGCCTGCTACAGGCTTTTGGATGAATTTACGGATAATCTCAAGCTCGTGGGCGATATGACGGTTACTACTATCTACATGACGTCGCTTCTGGATGCTGTTATGATACAGGCTCTCGATATGCAGATTGACATATCGGTGCTCTGCCCAGAGGGAGTTCACGCATTATATCGCAATATCCTGGATGTGGGTGAGATTCCAAGGATCCGCAAGAACATGAAAAGGCTGATAATAGATCCGCTCTTTAAGGCCAGAATGGAGCTTTTAGAGGATCAGTCCTACAATATGATGGCGCAGATTGAGCAAAAACTGGCGGATTCCAAGGGCAATATAACTTTAAATCAGTGTGCTGACGAACTTAATGTAACTCCAACCTATATCTGGAAGATAATGAAGGCCGAAAGAGGCAAGACCTTCAGTGAATATCAGGAAGAATATAAGATTGAGGAGGCTAAAAAGCTTCTTCAGACAAACAAATCTGTCTCGGATATTGCTGAGCTTTTAGGATATACCAACGCCCAGAATTTCATCAGATTTTTCAGCAAAGCCACGGGCCTTACCCCGGGAAAATATAGAAAACTCATGTATGGTCCAATGTGATCATACTCTATTTATAGTTATTTAATTGTTTGATAATAAAAGTATCATTTTCTTTATCTGTCAAAAAACAGGTGTTAGAAAATGATACTTTTTGTATGTTTTGCACAAAAATAATACTGGTTTCACTGTTATTTTTCGCAAAAATAATATGATTGTAGATGTTACCGGATGCAGGTCATATGATTATCCCATAAAGCAATTCGCAAAAAGGAAGGAGAAGAGTATGGCTAATACGCAGGTTATCAAGCTCTCTGACGGTACTACCTTTAAAGCTAATAAGACCAGCAATAAGAAGTACTTCAAGCAGCATATCTGGTTGTACCTTTTGCTATTGCCGGGACTTATCTATATGATCATGTTCAGGTATGTGCCCATGGGGGGACTGGTAATAGCATTTAAGGATTACAGTCCGTTTAAAGGAATGTGGGGAAGTCCCTGGGTTGGATTTTCAAATTTTGTAAAATTCTTCAGCAACAACGATTTTTCGAAACTTCTTATAAATACATTGGGAATCAGCCTGCTTCAGCTTGTTTTGTATTTCCCGGCTCCGATCATCCTGTCACTGTTTCTTAATGAAGTCAGGCATGATCTTTATAAGAGGTTTGTGCAGACTCTTGTATATATCCCGCATTTCGTATCATGGGTTATCATTGCCAGTCTCACATATCAGCTCTTTAACGTAACGGATGGTGTTTTTAATGTCATCTGCAAGATGCTCACAGGAAACACCTTTGATATCCTGTCAAAATCGTCAACCTTCTGGGGACTTATAGTAGGTCAGGATATCTGGAGAGAAACAGGATACGGAACCATCGTATTTCTGGCCGCCCTTTCGGGAGTTGACCAGGAACTCTATGAAGCAGCAAGAGTTGATGGGGCAGGAAGGTGGAGACTTATGTGGCACATCACCCTTCCGGCTATCAGGGGAACCATCATAATGATGCTGATCCTGAGGGTTGGCGGAATCCTCAATACAGGATATGAGCAGATCTTCCTTATGAGGAACGACCTTAATATAGCAAGGGCAGAGGTGTTCGACACCTACATCTATACAAAGGGTATCAAGAACGGAATGTATTCTTTCTCCTCGGCGGTGGGTATGTTTAAATCCGTTGTAGGCATGATACTTGTGATTCTATCTGACCGTGTAGCCAAGTGGTTTGGCGAGAGCGGACTATATTAAGAAAGGGGAGGCAGTATGGCTAAGTCAAAAAGCGGTGCCAGGGTAAAAAAGAGCCTTGGCGACAGAATTGTTGATGTGATCATATATGTGGTCCTGGGGCTGATAGCAATATCAACCATCCTTCCTTTCTTATATGTATTTGCCGGTTCATTTGCTACTGAGAAAGAACTGACGGAGAAAGCTTTCTTTATTGTACCTACAGTCTGGTCTCTGAATGCATATAAGTATGCCATAAGGACCGCAAATATATTAAGAGGTTTAAAAAATTCCATAATACTGACTGTACTGGGTACAACACTGTGTATGATATTTTCACTGACCTTTGCTTATCCTCTCTCCAAGCAGCACTTCAGGGGAAGAAACTTTGTCATGAATCTGGTCATCATAACAATGCTCTTCAGCGGCGGTATGATTCCCTCTTTCATCGTATACAGAGCATATGGTCTGTACGATACATACGGAGCACTGATCCTTCCGGGACTTATAAGCCCTTTCAACATGATCATCATCAAGAAGTTTTTCCAGGAGCTTCCTGTGGAGCTTGATGAAGCATCCTACATGGACGGTGCAAATGACCTTCAGATATTTTTAAAGATAGCGCTTCCGCTGTCCAAGCCGGTTATCGCATCCATTGCATTGTTTTATGGCGTTGGATTCTGGAACGACTACTTTGGATCAATGATCTATCTGCAGACTGCAGAGAAGTTCCCGATCCAGATCCAACTCCGCTCCATAATCCTTCAGTCATCAACTATCGTTGACAATATGGTAAATGACTTTGACATGTACGGAACGCCTCCGGATAAGGCGGTAAAGATGGCATGTACGGTAATAGCAACAGTTCCGATCCTGTGCGTATATCCTTTCGTTCAGAAGTACTTTACAAAGGGTGTTATGGTTGGAGCAGTTAAAGGATAAACAAAAGAGCACTGGGACATGTTCCCTGCAAATAATCATTTTTTCACAATAAGGAGGAAAAGAATGAAAAAGAGAATAGTAAGTATACTGATTACATCAGTAATGGTTCTGAGTCTTGCAGCTTGCGGACAGTCAGCGCCGGCAGCCACAGAAACAACAGGTACAGATGCCGGGACAGCTACAGACCCAGCACAGACAACCCAGCAGTCTGCTGATGCAGCTCCTGCAGAGCGTCAGACCATCAGTTGGTCAGTTATCGACGTCAACGCAGGCGTTAATGCAACAGGTGATTATGCTGATCAGATCATCCAGGAGATCGAGGATTTCTGCGGAGCAGATCTTGATATCATCTGGTATGCAAACGATGCACTTTCCGAAAAGAATTCCCTGGCACTTACAAGCCCTTCTACAATGCCACAGATCATGTCATGGGGCGGTACAGTTACTGGTGACGTTGTATCTGCAGCCAAGAACGGAGCTTTTGTAGACCTTAACAACTATATCTGGGATTCTGAGAAATATCCTTATCTCTCACAGCTTTCAAAGGATGTGGCAGCCAACCTTACAGTAAACGGACAGCTTATTGCCCTTCCACGTACAAGAGTTGTAGGCCGTTACGGACTTTGCTATCGTCAGGACTGGGCTGAAAAGCTTGGAGTAGAGCTTCCTGCCAATGCAACACCTGATGATGTTTACAAGATGCTTTATGCATTCACCTATGATGATCCCGACGGAAACGGTGTTGATGACACTGTAGGAATGGAGATGACTCTTTACACAGGACCTTTTGATATCATCCAGACCTGGTTCGGCTGCGGAAACGGATGGCAGGAAGAAGGCGGACAGCTGGTTCCTGTATGGACAACAGATAAGTACTTTGAGGCTGTTGATTACATCAAAAAACTATATGATGACGGACTTATGCCTGCTGATTTCTACAGCAGACCTACAGACTCCTGGTCAAACGGCTGTAAGACAGGCGAAAACGGCGTTTACATCGACGTTATGGATTCAGGAAAGAGAATCTGGCAGTACTTTGAGGCAGAAGAAACCCTTACACCATCTGTTGTAAATCCTGATGAGCCTGCATCAATGGTTCTCTACGGAGCAGTTAACGGACACACACTTGCAACAGCAGGCTACAATGGATTCTTTACACTTTCAGCATCAACACTTGATTCTGAGGAGAAGATCGAGGCTGCACTTACACTTCTTGACAGACTCTGCTCACCTGAGATGCTCACACTTACACAGTATGGTCTTGAGGGCATCAACTATGAGTATGACGCTGACGGCAACATTGTAGATCTTGATGCAGAGACTGAGGATGAGGCACAGGTTGCTCTTGCAAATAACTACAAGGGACTTAACCAGCTTCTTACATTCCTTCCTACATCAGAGTCTTCCACAGGAGCTATTCCGATCGCTCAGACCAAGTTCAATAAGGCTCAGGATGAGGCTTATGCAGCAGCACTTCCTTATGCGGAACTTAATCCTGCTCTTTCATACCTTGTAGGATCAGACACCTACTCACAGGTTGGTGCTGACCTTGATACACAGGTTTCAGCTGCAAGAACACAGTATATCTGTGGTTCAATCTCAATTGATGAGTTTAAGAGCACACTTGATTCCATCAGAAACCAAGGCTATGATGCCATCATTTCAGAAGTAAACGCTCAGAGACAATAATTCTTTAAGACAACATTAACTGGTTTGGTAAATGGCATCGGTATCCCCTGCGGATGCCGGTGCCTTATTACTTAAGCTCTAAGAAAGGACCGACTTATCATGAAGCTACATGGACTTGGAAGTAATACAGGTTCGGTTGCTGCTTTTGGATGCATGTGGAAGAAAGGTGATTTTTTTGACCGCAAGGACGGGAAATGCTCATTTATCTGCACAAACGAAGAAGGCAAAAGAGTTGACCTGCAATCAAGAGTAACAGCCTATTGGCCTGATGGGAGCATAAAATGGACAGCTCACCTGGCCGGCAGTGACAGCCTTGGGAAAAATATTGAAGTTACCTGCGATACTTCCGGATCCATGCAGCAGCATGATAATGGGTATTTGACAGAAACTGACACGGAATATGTGGTAAAGAGCAGAAATCTGGAAATAACCGTTGGGAAAAAGAGTGATCACCTGTTTGAGAGCGTAAAGAGAGAAAACAGGCTGATTGCTTCCGGCGCAAGGGCAGTGCTCAAGCTGGAGGAGCCGGCTCTTTCGGAAGGGTATGAAAGCCGTATAACAAAAAACTATGACGGCGTTATAGACAGGCTGGTACTGGAGGAGACGGGACCGGTTCAGACAATATTTCGATTTGAAGGCATACATGTCTGCAGAGAAGGAAGCCATAAGGGGGAAAAGAAAATTCCCTTTGTGATAAGGGTGTTTATTGCAGCTTTGGCAGATGAGATCACATTTCAGCATACCTTCCTCTATGACGGAGACGAAAACAAAGATTTCCTTAAGGGTATCGGGATAGAATTTGAGAGCCCTGTATCGGGAGAGCTTTATAACAGACATGTGAAATTCACCGGAGATAATGGAGTTTTTCATGAGGTATGCATGCAACTGCAGGCCTGGAGGCCAAGGATTCCGGAAAATTTATATGAAAGACAGATCGGGGGAGAGAAAATTGACAGAAAAGTCCTTGACCTGTGCCGGGAAGAAGGACTTATAGAAAATATAAGGTTTATTGAAGACAATTCTCCGCACTGGGACAGCTACAGCCTTACACAGGACAGTGCAGAGCATTTCAGGATCCGCAAAAAGCTGGGCTATGACGACGTGTGCTATATAGATTCCCTTCACGGCAGGAGATCCTCAGGGGCCTGCGCTTTTGGAAGTGAAGAAGGTTTTGTCATGATGGCTGTGGAGGACTTCTGGCAAAAAAATCCCGGTGGTATCGCCGTTTCCGGACTGGCAGGAGATATGGTCAGAGGCAGCATCTGGTTTTACAGCCCGGAGGCTGAGAGCTATGATTTCAGACACTATGCCCATCGGGGATACAATCAGGTCTGCTACGAAGGGTATGATTACAAGGGAGCAGATCCTGTGGGAATAGCCTGCACCAGCAGATGCGCCATAAGCTTTGGCAGCAAAGTGATCCCGGATGACTGTGAGCTTTTGCACTTTACAGACAGTGTAAATCACCCGGTGATCTATGTGGCGAATCCTGAGTTTTATCATGGTATGAAGGCCTTTGGATACTGGTCTTTGCCTGCTAAGGGCACGGAAGTAGAGAACTGGCTTGAAGATCAGCTTGACAGTGCTTTTGATTTTTATCGGAGGGAAGTAGAGCAGAGGGGCTGGTACGGTCTTTTTGATTATGGCGATTTTATGCATACCTACGACAGTGTAAGGCATCAGTGGAAATACGATGTGGGCGGGTATGCCTGGGATAATACAGAGCTTGTTCCCACATTGTGGCTGTGGAACTACTTTTTGAGAACCGGAAGAAAAGACGTTTTTGAGCTTGCGGAAAAGCTATCAAGGCATGCAGGGGAAGTGGACGTTTATCACTTTGGAAAATACAAGGGCCTTGGATCAAGACATAATGTGCGGCACTGGGGATGTCCCTGTAAGGAAGCCCGCATTGCCATGGCTGCTCATCACAGAGTTTTTTACTACCTCACCGGAGATCGGCGCTTTGAAGATATCTTTGAAGAGCTTAAGGACAATGAGAACAGTTTTTTAAACAAGGATCCATTAGGGGATTTTTACGACAAGGACAAGATGGAATATGAAAGCCACGCCAGGAGCGGTCCTGACTGGTCTTCCCTTGTTTCCAACTGGATGACGGAGTGGGAGAGAAAGAACGATGGAAGATACATGGACAAGATCATGACGGGGATATGGGATCTTGAGAGTGCGCCTCTTCGTCTTGCCTCCGGTCCCGATTTCGAATTCGACCCGAAAACCACGCATCTTCGTTACATTGGCGAGCGCACCACGGGAGGAACCCATCTTCAGGTGTGCATGGGTGCGCCCAGTGTGTGGATGGAGGTTGCAGATCTTTTGCAATATCCTGAATTTATCTCCATGCTGGCTGAGCTTGGCAGGTTCGCGCTTCTTTCGAGGGATGAGCAGCTAAGAGAATGCGGTGGTCTCATCGGGGAGAGGGAATATACATTTCCATTTATGTTTTCAGGGCTCTGCGCATATGCCTCGGCAAAGATCAGAGAGGGCGCAGCAGGGAATATAAAGCTTGGATGGGCAGAAGTACAAAAGGACCCGCAAAATGAGGCAAAGGCCTGTGCCGTAAGGACCTGGAGAGCCCTCCTTTCAAGCCTTTTAAGTGAAAACAATGCGGACGGCTTTAAGGCTCAGAAGTTGGAAAACGCTGGAAACCAAAGCGTTTTAAATGAGATACCATGGATAACCACAAACTTTACCGCGCAGTGGTGTCTTAATGTGATCATTGCCCTTGACCTTGTTCGCGGAGAGCTGCCTGCCACCATGAAGGAAGCGCGGGATATGTTAAAAGAGGATTCAAAGCTTGCGTTCAGACGTGCATAAAAAGGAGATAAGGTATGAGACTGATATACGAAAACAGCTTGAGTAAAGAGGAAGATGTCAAAGACTTTGTCCTTGAGGGGAAGGCAGCAGTTTCTTTTCCCAACGGAAGAATGAGAATTGAGAGTGTCATATCTCCCGATGAGGGGCAGAAGGCCAACTATGTGTTTTGGTGCGACAGGGAGTTTCCGGAAAATGTCAGGATCGAGTGGGACTTTAAGCCTGTTAGCGAACCCGGCCTTGCCATGATATTTCTTGCAGCCAAAGGTATTGACGGGGAAGATTTATTCGATAAAAAACTAAAGCCCCGCACGGGGGAGTATCCCCAATATCATCACGGCGATATAAATGCCTTCCACATATCCTATTTCAGGAGAAAAGAGAAGGATGAAAGGCAGTTTCACACCTGCAATTTAAGGAAGAGCTACGGCTTTTATCTGGTGGCCCAGGGAGCGGACCCCATTCCAGATGCAGACGAAGCCAAAGAGTTTTATCACCTGACAGTGGTCAAGACGGGAAGGCGGCTTTCTTTTTCCGTAAATGACCTTAAGGTATTTGAATTTGAAGACGACGGCACAACCTACGGGCCGCTCCTAAAGGGTGGGAAAATAGGATTTCGTCAGCTGGCACCGCTGGTTGCGGAATATGCAAATCTGAAAGTATTTGAGCTTGAGTGATTAAAATCGGAGGAGACTTAGGATGGAAATCAGACTGGAAAAAACAGAAGATCGGGAGATGTCTTTTTCCTGGGACGAGGTAGCAGGGGCAGAGCGGTACAGGCTTTTGTGGAAAGACAGAAACAGGGATACCATGGTTTTTAAGGTGGCAAAAGAGACAGATGAACTCTCTGCCACACTTAAAAAGATGCCAAGAATTCCCTATTACGTAAAGGTGCAGGCTGTATCGGGAGGAGAGGTTGTGGCTGAGAGCCAGGTTATCAAAACTCCTGTAAAAAAAGTGCTTAAGGAGCAGCTTGAGAAAATAGGAAGAGGCCTTGTGGCTGTCAGCACAGGGAAAGGCATATTTTTAGCCTGGAGACTTTTTAAAAACGAAGTTACCGGCCATACGGATACAGGCCTTTCCGGAACCGACTTTATGGTGTTTAAAAATGGTGAGCAGCTGGCAGTTGTCACAGATAGCACCAACTTCCTTGATGAAAACGGAAAAGAGTCTGATGTGTACAGCGTAGTTGCCTTTGAGTCCGGGAAACTTCCGGAGTTACAGGTTCTTTTGGAAAAAGAAAAAAGTGCGGAGCATGCATCTGTCTGGAAGAGCGGCAGCAACTATCTGGACATTCCGTTAAAGACTCCCGATGGAGGAGTTACCCCTAAGGGCGATGCCTTTGTCTATCATGCCAATGACATAAGCATCGGAGATGTGGATGGGGACGGAGAGTACGAATATATCGTTAAGTGGGATCCATCCAATTCCCGTGACGTCTCACAAAAGGGCTATACGGGTAAGGTATATCTTGACTGTTACAAGCTGGACGGAAGGCTGTTGTGGCGCCTTGACATGGGGGTAAATATCAGGGCTGGCGCCCATTACACCCAGTTCATGGTCTATGATTTCAACGGGGATGGTAAGGCGGAGATGGCGCTAAAGACCGCTCCCGGAACCTGCATGCACATTTTTGATGACGAGGGAAAAGAAACAAAGTGCAGCTACATTACTATTCCTGAAAACGACTTAAAAAAAGGCGTTACCAACGAAGATAACTATGTGTGCTCAGCAGATGACTATGCAGAGCACATGAAAAAGCTCTTTATGAACTGGAGAGAGCACCCGGAGGTAAAGGCGGGGCACTGGCCAGAGACTTTGGAGGAGTGCTTTAGAATCCCTGTAAAATACGCATATCCTCTGAGCGAAAAGGATGCAGAAGAGCTGGTTGATTACTTTATTGACGTATATGCTCCATCCCGGAGCGATAAAAATAAACTGAGGGACTTTGAGGGCTTTATATACGAAGGCCCGGAGTATATGACCATGTTTGCCGGAGACGGCACTGAACTTGAAACAGTTCCATTCAAATTTTCAAGGGAAGATGACGGACTTATGTGGGGGGATTATTCCATGAACAGGATAGAACCTTGCAACCGCGTTGACCGCTTTTTGTCAGGAGTAGCTTACCTTGACGGAGAGAGACCTTTCCTTATCATGTGCCGTGGATATTACACCAGAACCACTTTGACAGCCTATGACTTTTTTGAAAACCACTTCCGTGAGGTATGGAGCATTGACTCCGGCTTTGTTCCCATGAAGAATCCTTTTAATGACAATCCTCATGAGGAAGGCGGAACGGATCCTGTATACGGAGTGATAGCAGGTCAAGGCAATCACAGCCTGTCTACCGCGGATGTGGACGGAGACGGTTTCCAGGAAATAATATACGGAGCAGCGTGTATAGATCACGACGGAAGTGTTTTATACAGCAGCTTTGACTATCTGCCAAACGGGAAACGCGCCAAGCTTGGCCATGGAGATGCCATGCACGTTGCCAATATAGACCCTGACAGGCCGGGACTTGAGATATTTAATGTCTTTGAAGGCGCAAAGGCTGCGCCCTATGGCTTTGCCCTGAGGGATGCCGAGACCGGTAGCGTATATTTTGGCGAGTACGCAGAGACTGACCTTGGAAGATGCATGATAGGAGATATCTGCCCGGAGGAGAAGGGGCTTCAGGTCTGGGTGAATGACGTATATAACACAAAGGGCGAAAAGCTTGATGTCACTGCCCCTTCAACAAATATGAACATACACTGGGCAGCAGATCTGTCCACTCAGGTTACGGATAAAAAAGAATATCTCTCCGGTGAAAAGACCGGAATGATAAATGATATAACCCACGGGGAGATGCTTATTCCCGAGGGCACAGCCACCAATAACGGAACCAAGGGCAATCCCTGTCTTGTGGCGGATCTCTTTGGAGATTTCAGGGATGAGATAGTACTGAGGCTTGCAGACGACAGCGCCCTTAGGATCTATATAAATACGGATATTACAAACCACAAGCTGTTCACACCCCTGCAGGATGTCCAATACCGCACGGCTGTGGCATGGCAGAACAACTGCTACAACCAGCCCGGGTATGTAAGCTACTACTACGCAAGCGATATGCGGTTTGAGGAAGTTCTGCCGGAACTTGAATGAAACTGATTTGATGATGTGGGGACAGAATGATGAATCTGGAACGTTTTGAAATAGGAATTAGGGAATATCCTGATGAGGCTATTGGATGGGAGAATGGAGTTTACCACAAAAGGGAAGAACATTTGGAAGGTACATTATCAGTTCAGGATAATAAGTACCTTTCATGGAAGGGGCCAACATGTCTCAAGGTGACATCCAAAATGTGGACTGAGACTGAAGTTACAGGCTTTGGGATTTTTCCCTATGTAAACAGCGCAGTCTTTTCTCTCAAAACGGGGTTGGTTGACGGTGAATGGGCCGTGACTTTTTCCAATCCCACAAAAGAGCCTTTGTCTGTAAACTGTTACGGTGATGAAATTCTCATGATAAAGGATCAGGAGGTTTTGCCCGGAGAGGATAAAAAGCTTTCCTTTACGTTGTGCTCAATACATGAAAAGACTACCCTGCAGTTTTTTGTTTCGGATAGTGCCGTCTGTGAAGCGGATGCAAAAGAGAGAGCTCTTTTTATAAAGGATATTGAATATAAAAAAGCTCCGGCTAAAAAGCCCGGAGACAAGCCTTTTATCTTCCTTGCATCGGACTCAACGGTCCAGACCTATGAGGAGTTTTACTATCCACAGACCGGGTGGGGACAGGTTTTTTGCAGGTACTTCTGCCCTGATGAGGAGCTTTCCGAGTACATGTCGGATGATCATGATTATCCCCAGTGTCATGTGTATGAGAGAAAGAGTATCGCCATAGAAAACAGATCCATCGGGGCCCGCAGCTCCAGGTCATTTATAGATGAGGGAAAGTGGAATGCGCTTCTTTTGCGGGCAAAACCGGGGGATTACTGCTTTATACAATGGGCACACAATGATGCCACAGCAGTGAGGCCCAACAGGTATGTGGCGCCGGAGGATTTTGACGGATTTTTGATGGAGTACATAGAGTCCTGCAGGAGCAGGGGGATACACCCGGTGTTGGTGACTCCCGTATCCAGAAGAAACTGTGATGAAAACGGCGGAGAATTTCCTTTGTCCTTTGGGGAATACAGAGACGTTTCCCTAAAGGTTGGAAAGCGTGAAAACATTCCTACGATCGATCTCGGACTTATGAGCAATAAATATATGAGAGAAGTGGGCGGAGAAGAAGCCAAGAGCCTGCATCTGTGGTGCCCTCCGGGAGCATATCCCGAGGGCGCATATGCTGACGGCGTATCCGACAACACTCATCTTCAGGAGTACGGTGCTTTGGTCTACGCCAGGATGGTGGCGGGAGCTCTTCTTGAACTTGAGGGCTTTCCTGAGATAGATGCCCTGAAGGCATTCATAAACATAGATGAGATTCCTCAAAAGAAAGTCATAAAAGTGGAAGAAAAGCCTGTAAACAATGAGGTTCCAAGGGGCTTTGCCCTTCAGGAGCTCCATGTGGAAGACAAGGTGGCCAATTTCCTGCTTGTGTGGAATGACGTGGAGGGAGCGGTATCCTACAATGTTTACCGCAAAGGCTCCGTGGATTTTCAGTTCTTTCCCTTTGCCTCAATATCCGCCGCTCAAAAGAAAACCGAGGCAGTTCTGCCCTTCAGGCTCCCGGCCATGGATGTCTATCAGGTAAAGGTTACGGCAGTATTTGAAGCTGGCAGGGAGAGTCAGCCAAGCAGGATAATTGAATTCAGGGCTTAAGGATACCCTGAAATTTCTTATCCTGCCAGTATTCGGTTTTTCCGGTCCATAGTTCTGTAACCCGGATACCGGTGGAAAGCTCCAGCTCGACAGCGGGAAATGCAACATGGGCATTCTTTTCACCTGCGTTGAAAAGGGTCATCATGGTGTACTGCTCGTCCTCGGTGAAGGCCGATCTGTTATTTTTGTCATAATCCTGTCTGATGGGGAGCATATCAGATTAGTGCGACAGCCCCTATTTTTACCTACACCGTTGCTATTGATTCACTTTTTTAGAATCAGTATTCCATTGGGACTAAGTATACCAGGTCCATCGCTACTTTCAGTCCACTTTCTAGAGTATACTACCTCTGAGAAATCTGTAATGTTTATCTCTACATCCTCCTCCTCGCAGTTGAGATAGATCTGAAGACTTTCCTGTTCGCCGATTTTTATGTAGGAGATAACCCTTTCCTGGGGAATATCATTGGGAAAATGAAAGTTTCTGCTCTTGCAGGCCTGGAGGTTCTTTCTCATAGCAATGAGCTTTTTCATTTCCGTGATCTCAGTGTCTTTTGCTCCTGAATCAATCTCATCCCAGGGCATACATCTGCGGCAGTCAGGATCGTAGGAACCATCCATTGCTACCTCTGTGCCGTAATAGATGCAGGGACTTCCGGGCATGGTGAAAAGAACTGCCAGCTGCTGGTAAAAGACATCAACATTGTGCTGCACTTTCTCAAGAAGCCTGTTGGTGTCGTGGGAGTCCAGAAGGTTAAAGAGCACATCGTTCACCTGGGAATAGTACATGGTGAAGCATCTGTTTATGTCATATTCAAAGGTTTCCCTGCCTCTGTTTTTGTAGATCCAGAAATCGGCAATAGCTGTGGAGAGCGGGTAGTTCATAACTGAGTTGTATTCATCTCCGCGAAGCCATCCAATAGAGTCGTGCCAGATTTCTCCAAGAAGGTAGAAATCATCCTTCATATGATCTGTCATGTATCTGATAGCCTTAAGGAATGAGTGGGATACCTCGTTGCCTACATCGAATCTAAGGCCGTCTATATCAAAGGTTTCTATCCAAAATTTTATTATATCAAGAAGGTAATCCTGGACCTTGGGATTGCTGGTGTTGAGCTTTGGCATGTACTCAGCAAATGCAAAGGTATAGAATCTGCCGTCTCTGGTATCTCTTCCCATCTCCAAAGGCCATTTGTTTATCATGTACCAGTCTGCGTACTCTGAAGCCTGGCCTTTTTCCATTACATCGATCCACATGGGATGATCGGATCCTGTATGATTGAAAACTGCATCGAGCATGACTCTTATACCACACTCGTGTGCCTCTTTTACAAGCATTTTGAGATCCTCGTTGGTTCCAAAGTGAGGGTCTACTTTCTTGTAATCTCTTGTGTTGTATTTATGGTTGCTGTGGGCCTCAAAAATTGGGTTAAGGTAAATTCCTGTAATTCCCAGCTCTTTAAGATATGGAAGTCTTTCTCTGATGCCCTTTATATCTCCTCCGTAGTAGTCATTCATGCCTACCTGTCCGGTCTGCCACTCCATCACTCCCGCAGGATTAAGGCTCTCATCCCCGTTGCAGAATCTCTCGGGGAAAATCTGATACCATACGGTGTCATTGACCCACGCAGGAGTTCTGCACACATCTGCAGAATTCATCCAGGGCATTATGAAGTAGGAAAGCGTTTTTCCTTCCTGGTGCATCTCCTCCTCGGTAAGGAAACCGTCCTCAAAGAAATACATGCATTCATCACCGGAATGAATCTCAAAGAAATACTTACATCTCTTATACTGGGGACGAAGTGTGGTGGTCCACCATATATGGTTTTTGAGGCGCTTCTTGAAGTAAATCTCTTCGCGCTGGCCGCTCCAGGCCTCGTTTCCACCCATGATTCCGGCTTCGTAGGGATCGCCGTGGATGATATAGACTCTGTCCACGTCATATCCGGTTTTGATATTGATGATAAGCTGGTCTGAATCAAGACAATAGCAGTACTGCTCTGACATTCTGTGATAAATTGCACTTAAAAGCATAGCCACTCCTTTTGGAAAACGTTTTCCGCAACAAAGCCACTATATCTTAAAACAAAAAAATATGCAAGAACTATTTTACGATTTTTTGATGACAAGATTTACAGGAGAGATGTTTTTCAGAACGAAGCATGATAGAATTAACAGGTAAACATACAATAATTGATGAATTTACGAATTGTACCGGTAGAGAAAAAGGGAGAAAATGATGAAAAAAAGAAGAACTGTAGCAATAATTACCATGGCAGTTATGCTTGCCACCATGGCATGGGGATGTGCCATAAAAAATAAGCAGGAGCTCTTTTCAAGTGTTCGTGCATACAGAACGGCGATAGAGCAGGTTTATATTGATTATGTTGAGCTGGATGATCCGATTGTGATCGATCCTTCCGGAACTATGGATGATAGTCTCAGACAGGAGTATCTGAATGCATTTAATTTGATCAATGATGAAAGAAGTGCAAATGGTCTTGCTCCAATGATGTGGGATAGTGGGCTGGAATGGGATGCGTTTATGCGTGCTAACGAGCTGTGCACCAGCTTTAGTGAAGATCATACGCTTCCTAATGGTCAGCTTTATTTTATGCATGATCCCAAAAACATAATGGGAGAGACGATTTATAAGGGCTACAAAGAGGCTGACAAGGTAATTCCTGCTCTTTTGAACAATAAGCCCGACAAGGAAAATTTCCTCTGTGAGTATTTTACTAAGATGGGAATTTCAATCTATGAGGATGCTGATAAAAACTTCTACTGGGCGATTCTTTATGGAACGGATACGATCAGTGTGTCTTTTGAAGATGAGGTTCAGACTGGTTCAGTGTGGATTATCTGGGATACTGAGAGCAACAGAAGCACATCTGTGTGGGGCACTGCAATGATGACTCCTGATGAAGTGGGAGGTGTGTGCTCTGCGGGGATTCCACGGTCAAAAGACAATAAATACCTTCTGCGTATGATTGATGACGATGGGCTGTACTATGATGCAGAGATTCCGGAACTGCTTGATGGGTGGAGGCTAAGACTCTATGCGGCGGATGAGATTGCAGGCGACAGCGATGTTCATCTGGATGTCATTGATGAAAGTGGAAATGTTGTTCAGACGTGCTCTGTGTTCTGCGCTGCTTTGTAATGACAGATGTAAAAACATTATCTGACAGTATTATTAAAAAACCATAAAACGTATTAAAATTGTCTGATTTCGAGGTAATTGACAGCGGATTGATATATGATTATTTTGACTCTGTTTCGGTATATATGCATTGGCATAAGGAAGGAAAGGCCATGGGAAGAAAAAGTATTAGGAACCTGTTGACGGCTCTTTTGATCGTGGCACTTATAATCTCTCCAATAAGAGGATTAAGCGGAAGTGCATTCAGGAGCTATGCGGCGACTGCTTCTGAGTTTGACCAGCTGCAAAAGACTTTTCCTGTTGGAACTGTGCTTAGGTCGGGGATGTTCCCTGGGCTTAAAGTTACATTTAATGGCAAGGATTCTATTGTTGTAGATGAGAATATAGGTAATGTCAGCATTTCCGTTACCATTCTGGATGCAGAGCTTGCGGCAAAAGAAGGCATTCCTATCTTAAAGAACCTCTTTGGCCTGGTGAAGCTTCCTACAAAGGTAGGAGAGAGTGTTACCACAAAGGTTAAGCTCCATTCCATTGGCCAGGCTCAGTATAAGAATATAGTTGATAATCTGGATAATGAAGAACTTTCATCACTTATTACCCAGATTTTTGATCCTGCAGTTACTGCTGAGCAGTTAGATGTATTACTGGAGGAGTTCTTTGACGAGCTATCTGATGCTCAGGATGAGCAGAGGGAGGCAGAGCAGGGACAGACTGAGCAGAGTTCAGGAAATGGCACTGCTTCAGGCCAGGGCACCTCTGGAAGTGGTCAGGCTCAGGGTCAGGGCACCTCCGGAAATAGCCAGGCGCAAGGACAGGGCCAGGGTCAAGGTCAGGGCACCTCCGGAAATAGCCAGGCGCAAGGTCAGAGCCAGGGCGGCAGCGGCAATTCAGGAACAGTTGCACCACCTGTGCCTTCAGTACCTGAGGGAACTATTATTCCGATCGATCATGATGATGACGAGCCTTATTATTCTGACGATAATGATGGCGATGACAAAGAGAAAGTCTATGACAGAGTTATTATGCTGTTCTTTGACCTTTGTGACCTTGAAAGCGATGGAGAAAATGGTACAAAGAATCTTCTGGATCTTTTGCGTGCCAGGATACCGGAGAACACCAAAGTCATTATTACAACAGGTGGCACTCTAAACTGGCACATGAATGACTTTGCTGCATACAAGAAATACACTAAGAACCTTCTTTATCCTACTATAGATGACAATTCACTGACGCCAGAACAGAAGAATAATATTCAAAAAACCGCACAGGAGTACTATGACCTGTACCATGTTGAACTTGGACGTGAGACAAAGATCTACGAAGTACAGACAACAGAAGATGGCAAAAACATGATGGTCCTTCTGGAGACTTATCCGGATAGATATATGCTGGATAAGGCATATCTGACTGATTTCGTAGATTATGCAACACTACGCTATGAGGCAGAAAAGTATGACCTTGTCATGGGAGACCATGGCGGTGGAATTGGCGGATTTGGAACGGATGAGATATACCAGGATGACCTTAAGAACAATAGGACACAAGAAAGACCAGATGTTTCTCTTTCCATGGCAAATATAAAGTCAGCTCTTTCAAAGACAATTCTTATAAATGAAGGCGGAAAATTTGATTTCTTTGGCTTTGATGCATGCCAGATGGGAACTGCTGAGGTGGCACTTTCATTAAGGGAAACCTCCGACTATCTGATTCTTTCCCAGGAGAATGAACCGGGGCAGGGCTGGGATTATTATGCATGGATGAATGCTCTTAATGATAATCCTGAGATGGAAACAAGGGATCTGGGCACTGTAATTGTTAATACTTTCATGAGACAGTATGAAACCTGGCAGAACTTTAATGCCACGCTGGCACTTATAGACAATTCCAGGCTTGATGAGCTTTACGGAGCACTGACAGGATTTTCAAACGCACTGTCACAGGAAGTTTCACGGGATAGCGCTAAATATCGCGCAATGACAGCAGCTGTTGGAAAAAACTCTGATTATGGAACAAAGTCAGGCTACTATACAAGCGGAGTTCTTGATCTTGAAAAACTTTGTCAGATATTTACTGCTGAGGGCAGTGGTTTTAGTGATGAACTCAAAGCAGCAGGCAATAGCCTCATAGATGCTGTCAGGAGTTCGGTGGTACTGGCAAGAGGATCAGTTCCTTCCTATGGAAACAATGGACTGAGTATAAATTTCCCTGTACAGGCCTATACAAGGGTTAATGCCGGTAAAAATGATAAGGGTGAGCCGCTGTATTACAACAGATACATGGGCGATGAAACGATAATTCTTTATAAAGAGATGGAAGTAAACCCTGATTATCAGAGAGCATATGCTGAGCTGGCACTTAAAAATGTTATTGCACACATCATTGGAGAAGCTTGGGATGAGAATAATTATACGGTTGATACTGTAGTAAAGGATTTAAGGGATAAAAAGGGCTATTATAAGGCAGCAGGACTTATTGAGGCTTCGCAGGCTAATCTTGATAATCCTCAGGATCCGCTGTACGACACAATTAATAGTCTGTACGAAAAAAGAGTTAAGAACACCAGCATTGGTATAAACAAAGGAGAAGATAATACATCAACTGTCGCTTCTATAGCACTCAATGAAGTTGATCCTGCGGTAATCGATGGAGTGATAACCGTTAATGTTACGATAAATACTAATGGTACAACGGGTACTGAGATTCCGCTTGGTTCAACTGCGATTTATTCAGACGTTGCCGAAAGAGATGAGGAGTTTGGATCAATAACATGGAATGTCAATGCGTTCAATAACAAGTGGCTGACCCTTAATGATCAGATAACAAGTTTTTATATGACTTCCATGGATAATCAGACAGGAGAATATACAGGCTATATTCCTTTGGCAATATGGAGTAATCTGGCAGAGGTTGAGGGAGACGCAGCAACTAGCAGAGAGAAATATATTGCAAAAGTCTGGGATAATAATGGACTTACAAATATACGACTCAATGTGACAGGAAAGTATGATCTTGAAGATGAAGAAAAGCCAATGACTGAGTATTTGTTTACAAACTATGATGTTATAGGAAATGGCGGAGAAGTGTCTGATACCAATCAGCTTTCAAATCTGGAGTCGAACTACTTAGAACTCCTTGGAGGTGCAGCAGATTCCATGGTTAACGGCCTTAAGGATGATTCAATATTCTCGATGGGAACTATATATGTAGGCACCGTTGCGGAACTTAGGCTGGAGCAGAAGACTATTCCGGATTTAAAGCCCGGATATTATATAACTGATGCTTATGGCAATAGCTATGAACTCAGTTCCGATAATCTCGGTGTAAAGGACTATGGTCTGGAGAACTTTACATTGGATGAACCTCAGGTTTGGGAAACATCATATATAAATAGCCAGGAAGCTGCAGCTGCGATTCGCAAGCAGGCTACTGAGGATTCGAAGGCTGCAGATACGCCGGCAGGCGACGACGATCAGCAGGATGGCGGTGAAGGCCAGCAGCAAGACGGTGACCAGCAGGGTGATCAGCAGCAGGATGGCGAAGAAGGCGATCAGCAAGACGGTGACCAGCAGGGTGACGATCAGCAGGATGGCGAAGAAGGCGATCAGCAAGACGGTGACCAGCAGGGTGACGATCAGCAGGATGGCGAAGAAGGCGATCAGCAAGGCGGTGACCAGCAAGGTGACGATCAGCAGGATGGCGAAGAAGGCGATCAGCAAGACGGTGACCAGCAGCAGGATGACGAAGAAGGCCAGCAGCAAGACGGTGACCAGCAGGGTGATCAGCAGCAGGGCGAAGAAGGTCAGCAGCAAGACGGTGACCAGCAAGGTGATCAGCAGCAGGACGGCGATCAGCAGGATGGCCAGCAGGGTGAGGAAGGCGAACAGGAGCAGAATCAGAACAATGACGCACTTCCCGAAAACATTCCCGAGCAGGATGTGCAGCAAGCGCAGGCAGTAGAAGGCGAAGGCCCTGACCAGGACGAAGGAGAAGAGTAAAACAATAGTGTGGTTATTTACCGTCGGAAATTCTTTTGAGTTTCCGGCGGTTTTTTATTGACTTACACGCTTTAAAGCGTTACAGTATTAAATAGAATGTTTGTTGGAGGGAAAACTTATGATTATCAAAGCACTATTACTTGTGGTATTCTTTGCAGTAATGCTGACTATCGGCTTCATCTGCAGGAAGAATTCCACTGACGTTAACGGTTTTGTTCTTGGTGGAAGATCAGTAGGCCCCTGGGTTACAGCTTTCGCATATGGAACATCATACTTCTCGGCTGTTATTTTCGTAGGTTACGCCGGACAGTTTGGATGGAAATACGGTATAGCATCCACCTGGGTCGGTATTGGAAATGCGCTGATCGGTTCACTTCTTGCATGGGTAATACTTGGGCGTAGAACCAGGATCATGACCCAGCATCTGGGCTCAGCTACAATGCCTCAGTTCTTCGCGGCAAGGTTTGGCGGAAGATCTCTTAAGATCGCTGCTTCCATCATCACCTTCATATTCCTGATCCCATATACAGCATCTTTGTATAATGGTCTTTCAAGACTTTTTGGTATGGCTTTTAGCATTGACTATTCAGTGTGCGTAATTGTTATGGCGGTTCTCACAGGAATCTATGTTATTGCCGGTGGATATATGGCTACAGCCATTAACGATTTTATTCAGGGAATCATCATGCTGTTTGGTATCTGTGCGGTTGTACTGTCAGTGCTTGGCAGCCAGGGAGGCTTTCTTGCAGCGCTGGACGGCCTTGCAAGAATAAGTGATGAGAGTGTTTCTACAACACCTGGCATATTTGCATCATTCTTTGGCCCTGATCCACTTAACCTTCTTGGAGTAGTAATACTTACATCCCTGGGAACCTGGGGACTTCCTCAGATGGTTCAGAAGTTCTATGCGATAAAGAGTGAGAGGGCTATCTCCAAGGGAACTATCGTATCTACATTCTTTGCTTTTATAGTTGCAGGTGGATGCTATTTCCTTGGCGGCTTTGGAAGGCTCTTTTCCGACCGGGTAGACATCGCTGCGGGAGGATACGATTCAATCATTCCTGCTATGCTCTCAGGACTTCCTGATGTGCTTATTGCAGTTGTTATCGTGTTAGTGCTGTCTGCATCAATGTCAACGCTTTCATCACTGGTACTTACTTCCAGTTCAACCCTTACACTGGATCTTCTTAAGGGTCACGTGGTCAAGGATATGGATGAGAAGAAGCAGCTCTTTATCATGCGCCTGCTCATCGTTGTATTCGTTGCTATTTCTGTTGTTATTGCCATTATCCAGTACAAGCAGAATGTAACCTTCATTGCTCAGCTGATGGGTGTTTCATGGGGAGCGCTGGCAGGAGCATTCCTGGCACCTTTCCTGTTTGGTCTTTACTGGAGAGGAACTACAAAGGCTGCTGTATGGGTTAACTTCGTATTCTCCACAGTTGTGATGCTGGCAAATATGGCAGTAAGAAGCAGCTTCCCTGCACTTCTTCAGTCTCCAATAAACGCAGGTGCATTCTGTATGCTGGCTGGACTCATTATCGTACCGGTTATATCTCTTTTCACAAAGAAGCCAGACAAGGCGCTGGTGGACGGTGCGTTTGCCTGCTACGAGAAAGAAGTTATGGTCCATCAGAGTACATCTCTTTCGGATGAAGAAGAGAATATTGCATAAAAAATGTCGCCCTGGGGAGACCTGGGGCGATTTTTATGGAGTAAGCAGGGTAAATTTATGGTTATAGATATTCATACACATGCCTTTCCGGATAAAATCGCAGCTGGAGCGGTGGATACTCTCAGCAGAGAGGCTCATATAGTGGCAAATACAGATGGGACCATGAGTGGGCTCCTTAAATCCATGGAGGAAGCGAATATTGATGTTTCAGTGGTGATGCCGGTGGCTACATCGCCTTCCCAGGTGGTGAAGGTCAATGATTCGTCCCTGAGAAATAATGAAAAATACTATGACGAAGCTTCGGATTCAGCAGACGGCAGTGAGGGAAAGATTAGAAGAATCCTGTCATTTGGCTGTATCCATCCGGATTTTGGTGACTATCGTACGGAACTCAGGCGGATTGCAGAGCACGGGATAATAGGGATTAAGCTTCATCCGGTTTATCAGAGGTGCAATATAGATGATGTGAAGTTCCTTCGGATAATAGATTGTGCCGCGGAGAATGGGCTGATAGTCCTTACTCATGCCGGGCTGGATGTGGGTATTCCGGGGGCGGTGCATTGTTCGCCGCAGATGTGCAGGAATGTGTGGGATAAGATAGGAAACTTCAAATTTATCCTCGCCCATATGGGTGGCTGGAGAAACTGGGAGGAAGTGCCGGAATTATTGGCAGATACGGGAGTGTATCTTGATACATCCTTTTCGTCAGGAAGGATTGAACCTTTAAATGATGGTTACTGGGATGATAAGGATATTCAGATGATGGATGCTGATCAGTTTGTGAAGATCATCCGTGCATTTGGGGCAGGCCGCATAGTTTTTGGCTCCGACAGTCCCTGGACTAACCAGAAAAAGAGCAGGGAGTTTATTGAAAGTATTCCCCTTGAGGCGGATGAAATTGCCATGATCTTAGGGGGAAATGCCGGGAAGATACTACATTCTTTTGAGTGACAGTTCTATGACAGTCCAAGTGATAATCTTTACATGTAATAAGAAATACCCAGTTGATGGGTGAAACGGAGGGGTTATCAATTATGGCAAATAAGAGAATGTATTTAAAAAAGGTTATGATGGCAATGACAGTAGCAGCTATGCTGGTTGGATGCGGTGCTGCAACAGTACAGGCAAAAGAGCCTGTGGAGGATGGATACACAGAGATCCTGGACGAGCTTAGAGACGAACTGCCGATGTATGATCCGAAGGGTACCAATAATACAGCGCAGACTCCTGTTGGCTATGTGCTCTATGATATAGACAAGGATGGAACTCCCGAAATGCTGGTTAAGCGCGGAAGCTGTGAAGCAGATTACACCCTGCAGATATACGGACAGACTGGTTCAGGCTTTAAGCTTATACAGGATGGAATAGATTTTGGACACACATCACTTTATACAGATCCGGAGGGCGGAATTCTTTTCTATCAGGCCCACATGGGACAGGCAACTCTGGAGCGTGCTACCTTTGATACAGGAAAGCTCAGATTTGAAAAGCTCTTTTCCGAGGGTGAAAATGGTATGGTTTCAGACTACACACCTGTAGAAAGCATTGTTAAGGGCGCTGTAAAGCTGAACTTCGGAAGAATATACCAGGATCTGGGCGTAGAAGATTATGATAAGATCATTTATGGTATGACACATGCTGGCCAGGATTTTGCTAAGGAGCAGACTCCGGATAAAGAGCTTTTGGCTGCACTTGATCAGGTGATCACATATGGCGGCGCAGTTGATGCAGTTAACGTTCTTGGCATTGGTGCTGATCCCGGAACAATACCTTTTGACACACTTCTCAAAAGCCTGGATGTATGGGAAGGTGCTGAATACAAGGTTGATTCAAAGTCCTTCAGGGATATAGATGGCGATGGCAGGCAGGAGTGCCTCATCCATCTTGTTAAAGTGGACAACACCCAGCCTAATGACAAGTTCCTTATCATGAACCTTGAGGACGGAAAGATGTATGCATACATCCTCGATAATATGACCGGCTATGAGCTTAACAACAACGGAGTATTCACCAGCAAGGACAAGAGTGAGAATTCCTTCCGGGTTGTCTTTGATGAAGATGAGTGCCTGAGCTACTTTGTAGACTGACCATAAAGAATAATAAGAACTGTTTTGATATTGGATTACGATATAATGGATTTACAGATGAACCATGAATTAATAACCCCCCAGGGGGCTTAAAATGGCAATTACTTGATGATAAAATGCAATCTGACCTATTTTCATTTTTTTGGAGGATTAAGTATTATGAAAAATCGAGTAATTGCTATTTTGATGTCCGCACTTATGGTCATCACAGCAGCAGGGTGCGGTGCAAGCACTCAGCCTACAACAACAGAGAACACTTCTGCTGATGCAACTCAGACCACTGAGGCTCCTGTCCAGACTGAAACTGAGACAGCAACAACTACAGAGGCAAGCGGCGAGCCCAAGATCTTAAAGGCAGCAGCTTCATTTGCCTATCCAAGCCTTGATGTTCACAAGGAGTACTATGGATGGTACACATCTATCTATGGTATTTCAGAGGCACTCTTTAAGATGGATGAGAATTCCAGCGTAGTTTCATGCCTTGCCAAGGACGCTGTAGCTGATGGCAATACATGGACTGTAACCCTCAACGACGGCGTTGCATTCTCAAACGGCAACCCCCTTACAGCAGATATGGTTGTAAGAAACTTAAAGAGAGCTTCAGAGGAGAACTCAAGATTTGCTTATCTTGCAGATTTCACTATCGAGGCTGTTGATGATAAGACACTTACCATCACAACTCCTGAAGTTTACCCCACAATGAAGAACGACCTGGCTACACCTGAGCTTGGTATGATCGACCTTGACAGCACAACAGATTTTGACAATGCACCTGTATGCACAGGCCCATTCGTTATCGAGACCTTCGTTCCCGAGGGAGATGTAACTGTTGCCAGGAACCAGAACTACTGGGGCGGAGAGGTTAAGCTTGATGGCGCTGTATTCTACTACATGCAGGAGGACGATCCTAAGCTCCTTGCTATGCAGAGTGGTGAGATCGACTGCTACAATTCAGTTTCATCAGCAGCTCTTGAGATATACAATGCAGAGCCTGATACATACACAGTTGTTTCAATCCCCGGCGCACGTCTTCAGTTCTACATCCTCAACGAGGACAGACTTGACGACGCTGTTAGAGAAGCCATCAACCTCACTGTAGACAAGGACAAGATCGCAGAGTTCCTTTCAGGAACAGTTTCACCTGCTGTAGGACCTTTCGGCACCAAGACAGCATACGGCAAGGTTACAGTACCTGCTGTAGACACAGCCAGGGCAAAAGAGCTTTTGGAGTCAGACGGATATACTCTTGGTTCAGACGGCATCTATGAGAAGGACGGCAAGAAGCTTTCCATCGATATTGCATATTATGCTGCAAGATCTCTTGATACACTTGCACTTCTTATTCAGGAGCAGCTCAAGGCAATCGGCATTGATTCCACTCTTTCCGTATATGAGGATCCGGATTCAACATACATTGCAAACAGTGACTTCGACCTTGCACTTTACTGCTCAATCGCAGATAAGTCAGGTGATCCTCTCTACTTCATCGATTCAACTCTTTCAGAAGGTGGATATTATGACTGTGGTGGCTTTGACGATGACCACTGCCAGGAGCTTATCGACCAGCTCAAATTTGAGACAGATACAGCAAAGAGAGCAGAGCTTGCAAATGAGATCGTTCAGATTGCTATTGATGACAATGCATTTGGTTATGTAGGTCTTTTCAACAGCACAACTGTACTTAGAAAAGGCGTAAGCGGCTTTGCTGAGAACATTCCATTTGATTTCTATGGTGTAAATGCGGAGACTGATATTCAGTGATTAAAAAGATAGCAGGAAAAATCGCAGGATTGTTTGTGATCCTCCTGATCCTCAGCTTCTTTGTATTTCTTCTTTTGTATTTAGCTCCCGGGGATCCGGCCGAGAAAAGGCTGACATCCCAGGGAGTCACCATAACAAAAGAGGTGCTTTTGGCTGAGCAGGAGCGACTCGGACTTTTGAGGCCATTCTTCGTCAGATACGGAGAATGGCTTTTAGGGGTTATGAGGGGAGATTTTGGCCTTTCCTTCAAGGATGATCGCCCGGTGGCACCTAAGCTTATGGCAGGCCTTTCCAAGACCGTCACGCTGGCTTCGGTAAGTCTTCTTTTCTCCCTTCTTATCTCATACCCGCTGGCTTTGTTGTCAGCCTTTAAGAAAGACAAGATATCAGACCATATAATCAGGATCATATCCTTCGTGGGAAATTCACTTCCCAACTTCCTGATCTCTGTATTACTGATGTATTTCTTTTGTATAAAGATAAAGATATTCCCGGTTATAGCAGAAGGTAGCGCCAAGGGACTTGTCCTTCCGGTGCTGTCCCTGTCAATTCCAATGGTCAGCAGGTTCACCAGGCAGATGCGCTCGGAGATGATAACCCAGCTGTCGGAGGATTATGTAACCGGAATGAGGCTTCGCGGGGTAAAAGAGATATTCATTGCGATAAACATTATCAGAAATTCACTGGGACACATCTTGACTATAATTGGTCTGCAGATCGGTACCCTTATGGGCGGATCTGTTGTTATCGAGACTATTTTCCGCTGGCCCGGAATCGGCAAGCTTGTAATGGATTCCATAACAGCCAGGGACTACCCTGTGATCATGGGCTTTGTCCTGATCATGGGAACAATATATGTGGTGATCAATCAGCTGACGGATATCTGCTATCATCTGCTTGATCCAAGAGTTAAGACATGAAGACACACAGTACAAAGACAAGAAAAAAGTTAATGAGAAGGATTATTATCGCATCGGTCATTGCCATTGTCCTTATAGTCGTGGTGACCTTTGCGGGAGTCTTTGCGCCTAATGATCCATATGCAACCAACAGTGCAATCATAAGGAAACCCCCGAGTCTGTCTCATCCCTGTGGTACCGACAACCTTGGAAGGTGTGTTTTCTCCAGGATACTATATGGCGGCAGGACCACTATAGCAGCTACATTTTTCCTGGTGGTAATATCCTTTATTATCGGCACTGTTATTGGGATTCTTTGCGGATTCTTTGGTGGGATCGCAGATCACCTTCTGATGAGATTTGCGGATATCATGCTCTCTTTTCCTCAGATGGTAGTGGCCATTGCGGTGGCGGGAATCCTTGGAGGAGGCCTTAAAGGAGCCATGATAGCCCTGGGAATTACCATGTGGGTTGGCTTTGCAAGGCTGGCCAGGAGCCATACCTTCTCCATCAAGAATGAGCCCTATATCAAGACGGCCATTCTGGCGGGGAAGAGCAGCGGATATATAATGATAAAGCACATTCTGCCTAACATTATGGCGCCAATTCTGACCAATGCCCTTACACAGATAGGAACTACCATGATCGGTCTTTCGGGACTGTCCTTCCTTGGCCTTGGAGTTGTTCCTCCACAGGCAGAGTGGGGCTCCATGATCGGTGAGGCGAGGGCTTATATACAGATCGCGCCCTGGGCTGTTATCGCGCCGGCAATTGCCACGATCATTACGATAACAGTATTTAACTACCTGGGCGATGCAGTGATGGATTATAGGGATTTATGATGGATAACAGTATTTTACAGGTAAAAGAGCTGTCGGCTTCATATGAGGATGAACAGGTTCTTAAGGGCGCTGACCTTGATGTACCTAAGGGTCAGATAGTTTGCATTGTAGGTGAGAGTGGTTCGGGAAAGTCCACTATCCTGAAAGCTATTACAGGATTTAAGGGCCTGACCATTGACGGCGGTGAGGTAGTTCTCGAGGGGGAGAATGTTTTAAATATAACCGCCGCCGGAAAAAGAAATCTCCTTGGTGAAACCATAGGTGTTATTCCCCAGAATCCTGCAGGTTCCTTCAACCCGATCAGGTGCTATGAGCCACAGCTGAAAGAGACGCTAAAGAGTCACGGTATAGAATATGAGAGAGAAAACGTCATCAGCTCTTTTGCTAAAATGGGACTTAAGGATGCCAGTGGAATACTTGGTATGAGGCCTATTGAGCTCAGCGGAGGAATGAACCAGAGAGTGGCGGTGGCTGCTGCTATGCTTCTGGAGCCAAGGCTGCTTTTGTGCGACGAGCCGACAAGTGAGCTGGATGTTAATACGCAGGATATGGTTATCGATGAGTTTGTCAGGATCAATAAGGAGTGTGGTACGACCATCGTGATGGTAACCCACAACCTGGGACTGGCCAGGAAGATCGCAGATAAGATCGCGATAATGCATAAGGGCAGGATCATAGAGCAGGGGGATGCCAGGACGATAACAGAGTCTCCCAAAGAGGAATACACGAGAAGGCTGATCGAGGATGTACCAAAACTATAATGAAGTTTACAGAGAATATATGGATCTTTTAAACGGGACAGAGCTTGTTAAAAAGTATATGAATAAGGACCGGGAAGTACTGGCGGTAAACAATGTTTCCTTTTCTCTTGGAGATGGAGAGTTTCTGGCTATCATAGGTGAGAGCGGTTCGGGAAAGAGTTCGCTCCTCAGGCTGATCGCAGGTCTGGAAAAAACGGATGCCGGACGACTTTTCTATAAGGGAGATGACTACACGGATAAAAAGTGCGGGTACTGCGGCAGATTTTTGCAGATGGTGTTTCAGGACGCCTACAGCTCTTTTGACCCAAAGATGAAGATGCTGGACTCGATAAACGAGTGCGGCGGGAAGCTTGCTAAAGAGGAGCTGTTGCAGCTCCTTAAGTCGGCATTTCTGGAAGAGGAGCTTCTTAGTAAGCGTCCAGGGGAATTGTCCGGCGGACAGTGCCAGAGGATGTCGATTGTGAGGGCGCTATGTAGCGGAGTGGAGATACTTCTTTGCGACGAGATCACCAGTGCGCTGGATGTATCGACTCAGGCACAGATTGTAAGGGTGTTTAAGGAACTCAGGGAAAAGAGAAGGTTCTCGGCGATATTTGTATCCCATGACATTGCGCTTATGGGAATGCTGTGCGAGAGAATAATGGTTATGAAGGATGGAGTGTGTGTGGAGCAGGGTTTCACAGCGGATGTGATAGCGAATCCATGTCATGATTACACAAAACTCCTGATAGATAATGCCAGGAAACAAAGCTTTTAATGCTTTTAGAAAAGGGGAATTATGTCAGAAGAAATGATGATGAGGATTATCAGCTACTGGACGAAGAGGGCTGATAGTTACTCAAAGCTTAATGTTGAAGAGCTGGGATGGGGAATGAATGAGAGATGGCTGTATGCCATGGAGTCGCTTTTTCCGGATAAGCCCAGAGAGGAGATAAGGGTTCTGGATATTGGTACGGGACCGGGATTTTTCTCGATTCTGCTGGCAAGGGCAGGGTACTTTCCAAATGCAGTTGACTGCACGGAGGAGATGCTCAGGCAGGCCAGAAAGAATGCGGGAGAGCATGCACAGGATATTATATTCCAGAGGATGAATGCGGATTCTCTGGAGTTTGAGAATGAAACCTTTGATGTAGTGGTTAACAGAAATCTTACCTGGAATCTGGAGAATCCATGCAGGTGCTACGAGGAGTGGCTAAGGGTTCTTAAGCCGGGTGGAAAGCTGATCGTATTTGACGCCAACTGGTATCACTATTTATTTGACGACGAGGCAAGGAAGGCCTACGACCGTGACAGGGAGGCGGCAGCCAGGGAGGCTATTATCGATTTTAACATGGGCGATAATTTCGAGGTTATGGAAGATATCGCCATGGAGCTTCCAATGTCAAAAAAGCCCCGTCCCGACTGGGACAGGGAAAAGATGCTGGAGCTTGGTTATTCTTCAGTTGATATCTGCCCTGACATATGGAAGATGGTGTGGACTGATGCTGAGAAGATCAATTACACATCGACACCTATGTTCAGGATTGCAGCTACGAAGTGATATTTACAGGGCGTTTCCTGTGGGAATACCGCTGTCATCGCCAGGGAAGACGCGGTTTAAGTTTTTTCCGTCCTCAAATACCATGGACATGGTCCTGTTCTCAAAACCGGACTATTTTAAGTTCGGGACCGGAGTGTTCACAAGCCCCCGGGGGGATGAAAATATAGACATTAAGGAGATTTTTGAAAATGAGAAGAGGAATTGATACTACTGATATGATGGTCTATGGCCATGAGGCGTGGATCACAACTGATAAATCCATCTATGAGAAGGGCGAGGAAGTGCATGCCATCCTTCGCTGGGGACACAACATGCGCCCCGATGGCTTTTTCAGGCTGGATGAGATAAGGGTCTTTGTAAGTGATGAGAAGGGCAACAGGATTGCAGTGGATCCTGTAAAGGGCCCGGGTGATGAGCTTGGAGATTATTATGAACTTAATTTCACACCTCTGACTGAGGGCATCCAGACTATCATGTGCATCTACGACAACAACTATGTCCGCAATGAGAAGGATGAGTATCTTGAGGGCGATCGCCGCACATACCCGAATATACTTGAAGCCAAGAACTATCCTCAGATCTATGAGACCTGCATAAGTGTAGGGGAAAAGAGCGATAAGACTAAATTTATACATGAGTCCAGGGTGAGCTTTGTGGCAGACCCCTGGGAGGCTGATGCAGATGTGCTTCATCTGCAGCTCATTTATGACAAATTCCCGCTTAAGGGTGCATCCGTCATCGTTGTACACTACGACGGCGAGAATTACTTTGAGCGCTTCTTAAACACTGATGAAGAGGGAAAGATTTTTTTCAATGTGGAGAAAAAGGGCGTGTATATGGCCGTTACCAGAAAGGATCTGGACGAGGGTATATAAGGAGTCTACGACGGTAAGGGGATTGCATCTACATTTACTTTTGAGAAGAGATGATTTTTTGTGTATGCTTGTTAAGCTGACGATAAGAGTGTCAGATGACTGCAGGAAGTTCGACCCAAGAGAATACTTAAATCTCTTTGATGAGGAGACTCCTGAAAAGGCTATTGGCCTTAGAATGGTGGCGAGGCTGGCTTCCAATATAGACTACTACAATAACGCAGGTATAAATACATTGATCATAAAAATCTAAAAAATAAGGGACACTGAGAACCGTCCCAATGTCCCACAAATCCTTATGTTTAGATGCTTGCGATGTCTTCCTGAGTCAGAATCTTAAGCCCCTTACTGGTTAGCCTTGCCTCTGCAGCCTTTGTATCGGCAACGCGGAAAATCATGCATGCCCTGTCAGTGCCTTTGCCGCCGGGGAAGGCGTACATGTACTCAATGTTAACGTTTGCATCTGCGAAGATATCAAGGAGCTTGTCCAGACCGCCTGCTTCGTCAGGTATCTCAACTGCAAGAACAGGTGTGAGGCTTGCAACAAAGTCATTGTCCTTTAAGGTGCTTGCTGCCTCAAGTGCGTTGTCCACTATGATCCTTGCGATTCCAAAATCCTTGGTCTCTGCAAGGGAAGTAGCACGCATATCGATATTGTTTTTTGCCAGGACGCTGGTTAGTTTCTTCAGCGTTCCGGGTTTGTTCTCAAGAAAAACTGAAATCTGCTGTACACTCATTCTTTTATCCTCCTGGATGTTCTCTATCAAATCTTACGTTTATCAATAACTCTGACAGCCTTGCCTTCTGATCTTGCGATGGACTTAGGAGCAAGGAGTGAAACCTTGGCCTTGATGCCCAGCATGGACTTGAGGTCGTTCATAAGCTTCTTCTGGCGCTCCTCAATTTCACCTACATTATCAGTGAACATCTCGGGAGTCATTTCTACCTGGACATCGAGGGTATCTGTGTTATTTACGCGGTCAACAACAATCTGGTAGTTGGCTGCATAACCGTTGTTGAGAAGAACAGTTTCGATCTCGCTTGGAAATACATTGACACCTCTGATGATGAGCATATCGTCGGATCTTCCCATGGGCTTGCCCATTCTTACATGGGTTCTGCCGCAGGAGCACTTTTGTCTTGTAAGAGTGCAGATGTCGCGAGTTCTGTAGCGGATCATGGGGAATGCTTCTTTGTCCACAGCTGTGAATACCAGCTCGCCCTGTGATCCTTCAGGAAGGACTTCCTCTGTAACAGGATCGATTATTTCTGCAATGAAGTGGTCTTCATTGATGTGCATACCCTTCTGCTCGGAGCATTCAAAAGCAACTCCCGGACCTGAGAGCTCTGTGAGGCCGTAAATATCAAAGGCCTTGATACCCATTGTCTTCTCGATGCTATGGCGCATCTCTTCGCTCCAGGCCTCTGCTCCAAAGATTCCGGCCTTAAGCGGGATATCATCAGGGCCATAACCCATTTCCTGCATGCGCTCTCCAAGGTACGCTGCGTAGCTGGGAGTGCAGCACAGGATAGTGGCATTGAGGTCCTTTATGAACATGATCTGTCTGTCTGTATTACCTGAGCTGATAGGCACTGTCATGGATCCAACCTTGTGTGAACCGCCGTGAAGTCCGGCGCCTCCGGTAAACAATCCGTATCCGTAAGCAACATGTACAACATCATCTTCGGTTCCGCCTGCAGCCATAATTGCTCTTGCGCAGCAGTCTTCCCAGAGGTCGACGTCATGCTGTGTATAAAAGGCAATAACTCTTTTTCCTGTTGTTCCTGATGTTGAGTGGATCCTTACAACGTCCCCTTTAGGAACACCAAGAAGGCCGTCGGGATAAGTTTCCCGAAGATCCGACTTTGATAGAAACGGAAGCTTGTAAAGGTCGTCAACGGACTTGATATCGTCCGGAGTCACACCTTTTTCTTCCATTTTTTTGCGGTAGTAGGGAACATTGTCCCAAACATGTTTAACCTGTTTAACAAGCTTCTCGGACTGAATCTTCCTTATTTCCTCATAAGGGGCGCATTCAATTTCCGGCTGATAATAATGCTCCAATGCCTTGTCCTCCCATTTTTATATAGCGATCAATAGTTACGCGTTTTTGCCAAGCTCAAATGCCTTTTTGTTCATTTCCAGGAACTTCTCCGGAACATTGGCTTCAAGTGACTTCATCCATGCATCCTCGGGAAGATCGAAGTAGTGTGAGAGTCTTCCAAGTAGCACGATGTTTACTGCTTTTGCAGATCCTGCCTGCTCTGCTAGTGATAGACAGTCAATAGCGTCAACCTTAGCACCTGTTGCTGTCATCTTGGTGACAAGATCCTCAGGATACTGAGCGGCCCCGGTGATAACAGGCATCGGATCAATCTGTTGTGTGTTTGTAACGATCTGGCCGTCCTTCTTAAGGAATGGAAGCCATCTTGCAGCTTCTAAGATCTCGAAGGATACAATGTAATCCGCCTGTCCCTTATCTATAACAGGGGAAAAGACCTTGTCGCCGTATCTTACGTATGTGACAACGGATCCGCCTCTCTGGCTCATTCCGTGTACTTCTGAAACCTTTACATCGTAGCCCTGGCTCATAAGCAGGTGTCCAAGGAGCTTACTTGCAAGCAGGGATCCCTGTCCGCCAACGCCTACGATCATTATGTTCTTTGTTTCCATATTATTTGCCCTCCTTATCTGTAACCATTCCCTCAAAGGCACCTACAGGGCAAAGCTGACTGCAGACATTACATCCGACGCAGAGGGTTGTGTCGATGGTGGCCTTGCCATCCTTCATGGAGATAGCAGGGCAGCCGATCCTCATGCAGCTCTTGCAGCCTACACAGGTATCCCTGTTTACATTTAAAGGAGGATTGTGCTTAACGTATTTAAGCAGTGCGCAGGGGCGTCTTGAAATGATAACTGAAGGAGCAGGTGCTGCCAGCTCTTCCTTAAGAACCTTGTCGCACTGATCAAGATCATATGGATCAACAACTCTTACGCGCTCAAAGCCCATTGCTCTGCAAAGTGCCTCGAGGTCGATCTTGCCGGCAGGGTCACCCTTGATGTTGTAGCCGGTTGTAGGGTTCTGCTGGTGTCCGGTCATACCGGTGATTGAGTTGTCTACGATAACTATTGTTGAATTGGACTGGTTGTATGCCACGTTGGCAAGGCCTGTCATACCTGAGTGCATGAAGGTTGAATCGCCGATAACAGCAACGGTCTTGTTCTCGCTCTCAGCGCCTCTTACCTTGTTAAAGCCGTGAACTGCACCGATGGATGCGCCCATGCAAAGAGTCATCTCGATGGCTCCAAGAGGTGGAACAGCGCCCAGGGTGTAGCAGCCGATATCGCCAAGAACTGTGCAGTTATTCTTTTTAAGAGTGTAGAACAACCCTCTGTGAGGACAGCCTGCGCACATTACAGGTGGTCTGTTTGGAACTGCTTCATCAAGGGCAAAAGACTCCTCGGTGTCTTTTCCAAATGCCTTGGCAATGAGGTTCTGTGAGAACTCGTCGCAGACAGGAAGAAGGTCTTTGCCTGTAACTGTAAGACCAAGGGTCTTAACGTGATTCTCGATGATTGGATCAAGCTCCTCAACAACAAAGAGCTTGTCTACCTTGGCAGCAAAGTCTTTGATGAGCTTCTCAGGAAGAGGATTGGTCATGCCAAGCTTAAGTACAGAAACGGTGTCGCCAAATACCTCTTTTACATACTGATATGAAGTTGAGCCGGTGATGATACCGATCTCGGTTCCGCCCATTTCAACGCGGTTTAAAGGACAGTCCTCGGCGTACTCGATGAGCTTTTTAGTGCGCTCCTCGACGATGGGGTGGCGCTTTTTGGCGTTACCGGGCATCATAACGTACTTGGCGATGTTCTTCTCATAAGGAAGATCCGGAACGGTGCGCTCGCCGGTCTCTACAAGGGACTGTGAGTGAGCAACTCTGGTGCACATCTTAAGGAGCACGGGAGTGTCGTATTTCTCGGAAATCTCGTATGCAAGCTTTGTGAACTCAAGGGCCTCGGCTGAGTCAGAGGGCTCGATCATGGGAACCTTGGCAGCGATGGCGTGATGCCTTGAATCCTGCTCGTTCTGGGAAGAGTGCATTCCTGCATCATCTGCAACCACGATGACCATTCCGGCATTAACACCGGTATAGGACATGGTGTAGAGCGGATCTGCAGCCACGTTAAGTCCAACGTGCTTCTGTGCACAAAAGCTTCTGCGACCTGCAAGTGATGCTCCGAAGGCAGATTCCATGGCAACCTTCTCGTTGGGTGCCCATTCGCAGTAGATCTCATCATATTTAGCAGCTTCCTCAGTTACCTCAGTACTGGGGGTTCCGGGATAGCTTGAAATAAAGCAGACTCCCGCCTCGTAAAGGCCCCGGGCAACAGCCTTATTGCCCAGCATGAGCTGCCTGTTTTCGTTGTTACTCATTTGATAACCTCCTACAAGAAACTTTCGCTTTAAAGTGATAAAGCAAACATACTATTAGAATAATGTAAACTCACCTCAAAATCAAGGTACTGAAAAATATTTTGGACCTTTTAAGTTGATTTTAGGTTTGGCATATAGAATGACATCATCAGATAACAAACAACCCAAACGGAGAAATCAAAAATGGCTGGAATAAAAGACGTATTTGAAAGAATAGAAGCAAAGTACCTCCTGGACGAGATTCAGTACCGGGAACTGATGAAAAGGCTTGAAAACATTGCCGCCATCGACAGCTACGGCGAGACCTCAATACTGAACATATATTTCGACACTCCTGATTACAGGCTTATCGAGAAATCTCTTGAAAAGCCGGTATACAAGGAAAAACTGAGGCTTCGGACCTACGGGATTCCTGACGATGACACCAATGCTTTTGTAGAGATCAAGAAGAAGTACAAAGGTGTGGTTTACAAAAGAAGGATCACAATGACATATAAGGAAGCGATCGCATACCTCACTGAAGGCGCGAGACCTCCCAAGGAAAGCCAGATCTCAAAAGAGATTGATTATTTCTTTAAGTTTTACAAGGGTCTTAGACCTGCGATGGCAATATCCTATGACCGCATCGCAATGGCCGGAATAGAAGATCCGGACCTTCGCATCACCTTTGATACCAACATCAGGTGGAGAACTTACGACCTCTCTCTTAAGAGAGGAAACGTGGGAAAAGACATCTTACTCCCCGGACAGCACCTGATGGAGCTTAAGATTGCAGGCGCCATGTCACCAGAGATGGCAAGGATACTCGATGAACTAAACATCAGAAAGACAAGCTTTTCCAAGTATGGAAAGGGCTATGTGGAATACATGTACGGTAATAACGGCGAAGCAGAAAAAGAGCTGGCTTCAAATATCACAGCCTTCAGAAGAGCCGTTTGATTTCAGATTGAAAAGGAGAATAATACAATGACAGATTTAATTTTTGGAAGCATAATGACAAATGGTACAATCACAGGAACCTCATTTATTGCAGCGACAGTCTGCTCGCTGATCATCGGCTGCTTTATAGCCTATATGTATACTCTTAAGAACAGTTATTCAAAAAGCTATATCATTACGTTAGCTCTTTTACCAGCTATTGTTCAGGTAGTTATAATGCTGGTTAACGGCAACATCGGAGCCGGCGTGGCTGTGGCAGGAGCCTTCTCACTGGTCAGATTCCGTTCAGCACCCGGCACAGGAAAAGAGATCACCAGCATATTCCTTGCAATGGCAGTTGGCCTGGCTACAGGAATGGGATACATTGGAATCGCAGTAATATTCACTGTTCTCATCACTCTTGCAAACCTCATTCTCTCCAGCATCAATATCAGGAATGCGTGCATGGAGGAAAAGACCCTTAAGATCACTGTACCTGAGAGCCTGGATTTTGAAGGTATCTTCGACGATATCTTTTCCCGCTACACAAATAAGGCAGAGCTGGAAGAGGTAAGAACAACAGGTATGGGAAGTCTTTACAAGCTGACCTACAGGGTTGCCCTCAGGCAGAAGGCTTCAACAAAGGGAATGATCGACGAGATCCGTCAGAGAAACGGCAATCTTGAGATCACATGTTCAAGACCTGTTATGGTAAAGGCGGAAGAACTATAATAGATAGAAATAAAAAAGGCTGTGAAAAGAATTATCTTTTCACAGCCGTATTTGTTTTACTTATTAGTCTCCATCATAAGCATCGACGAGAATCTGCACGGCATCATCATCCAGGTCTGAAAGCAGAAGTGTAAGAAGAAGTGCATCTTCAATATCTGATTCGGTCATGGTGTCAGTGGTGTCTACATCGAGAAGATCACGATAGACGTGATGGTAGCTGGTATCAAATATTGTCTCATATACATTTCCTGCTGAAATGTCGACAACTGAATAAGGCCAAGCATCATCCTCATTGTATCCGCCTGAGCTTGCAACCAGACCTCCGTCAAGATAAGCACCGTAGCCGTTTCCGTTTGTCATAACAGCAATGCTGCAGCTGTTGAACTGATCATTGTTCAGGTTTACGGAAAGTCCGTGTCCGATATATACGTTTCTTATGCTATTTCTTTCACGCTCTCTCTGCTCTGCTTCCTGTTTTTTGCGCTGTTCTTCAAGTTCCTTCTGGCGCTCTTTTGCTGCTGCATCAGCTGCTGCCTGTGCCTTGGCTGCTTCGGCGGCTTTCTTTGCGTTGATTGCTTCGTAGGTTGTAAGGTTTCTGCCTTCGTTCTTACCACAGGTTACATAGTGGATATAGGCTTTTGTCAGGTCACCGTTGCAATATGCCTTGATATCGGGATATGACTCGATGTATGCCTTGGGATCGAAGTTGGCATTCATCATTCTGCCTTCCTTCATACCATTATTCAGGAAGTGATTGAAGAGTGCATCTGCGTTTGTGCCAAAAGCTTTTTTAACATCTGCATATTTGTTTGCATAGAAATTTGCATCGAAATTGGCTTTCAGAGCCTGGTTAGTAGCTGCATCTGCAGCCTCAACTACGATTGTGGGAGCTACACTACCTACTGAGAAAACCCCTGCTAACATAACCGCACCGGTTACCATTGCTAATACTTTTACTATTGTTTTATTGAACATGAACTTTGCCTCCTTTCATGTCTTATCGGATATATATTAGCATCGTGATGTAAAAATACATAATTATAAATATCTAAACTTTTTAAACAATTTGTTTAGAATTTAGCGCTATTTTGCAGAGAAATATTGTATTTTATACGGTTTAAAGTGTAAAATTATACCTAGTAAAGTAGTTGTCATAAGAGGGTTAATCGATGTTGGAATATAGCATTGTCGTTGTGGATGACGATTCTTTTAGCCGGGAGCATGCCAAGGTGCTTTTGGAGCAGGAGGGAATGCACGTCACCTGTCTTAGCTGTGGGGAAGAACTTCTTAAATATGTTGAGAATGTTACACCTGATCTGATCCTTCTGGATATCATGATGCCTGATGTGGACGGCTTTGAAGTGTATATCCTGCTTAGAAGGTTCGAAGAAAACATGGGCAGAATGAACATACCTGTTATTTTTGTCTCAGGTGATCAGGACTCAGAGTCTGAAGAGATGGGGCTGGTGCTTGGGGCCTCTGATTATATCAGAAAGCCTCTCATCAAGGACGTACTCATAAGGCGAATCCACAATTCAATCAAAAAAAGCAGAGAAATAGAGAGCCTGAAGGAAGAGGCAACACTTGATAAGCTGACAGGTCTTTTAAACAAGGCGAAGGGCACGGATCGTATATCCAAGCTATGCCTTAGAAAGTCCGGCGCACTTATGATCCTGGATCTTGACAACTTTAAGCTTGTCAACGATCTCTTTGGTCATGAGACAGGAAATCAGGTGCTGAAGGCATTTGCTGATATTGCCGTGAATAATTCCCGTGAGACCGACACTATCTGTCGCATCGGCGGAGATGAATTCATGGGCTTTTATGAGGATATGATCGACGACAGGGCTGTGGGCTCACTGACAATGCGCCTGAATGCACAGCTGTCGGAGGAAGCCAGGAAAATCATGGGCGAAGACAACGGTATTCCGCTGGGAATATCAGTGGGCGTTGTAATGGTTCCTGAGTTTGGAAGAGACTACGAGACGCTTTTTGCCATGGCTGATAAAGCTCTTTACAGGGTTAAGCAGAACGGCAAGCACGGCTATGCAATCCACGGAGCGGATGATGACAGACCGGAAACAGAGGATGAGGTTTCTGAGCACAAGCTGGACCGCCTGGTTCAGATAATTGAGGAGAGGAATGACAAGGCAGGAGCATTCTTCCTGGGCAAGGACTACTTCTCCATTGTTTATAAGTTCATGATGCGCTTTTACAGAAGATACGGCGGAGATGCCGCCATAATCCTCTTTGAGCTTGATCTTTCCCAGGAGAACATGGCCAATGCCATGGAGGTGGCAGATCAGTTTGGACACGCCATTGAAAAGAAACTCAGGATCAGTGACGTTATCATGCAAAACGGCGTACAGAACTTCTTCGTTTTGCTGACTGAGTGCGGTAAGGACAATATAGAGAAGGCAATAACAAGAATGATCGACGCGTTTAAGGAGACGAAAGCCGGTCAGTATGTGGAAGTCAATTATATTTATAAGTGTCTGCCGGAGACAGAGGAATAATGTGATTATCAGAAGAAGCCCTACCCCTTTCGGAGTAGAGCTTCTTTTTTATGCGCTTGTTTAGTTTCTTTAATTACCGTTGCTGCCTTTATTGCCTTTGTTTCCACCGCCCTGGCGATTCTGGCCGCCCTGGGGCTGTGTGCCGTCAGGCATCTGTGGAGGATTGGAACCGTCAAAGCCTTCGGGCATTTCCGGAGGAGTGCTGCCATCTGCGCCTTCAGGCATCTGTGGCATAGTGCCATCGCCTGGGTTTTGGCCATTCATACCACCGGGACCTCCCTGTCTGCCGCCGAAGCCGCCCTGGCCACCGCCAAAGGTCATGGAACTGGTGATCTCTGTTACTTCTTCACCGTTTACAGTCACTGTTCCGCCGTTAAGCTCAGCCTTTCCGTCAAAGTCAAAGGCAAACTGTGCAGTTATATTAACTGTTCCGCCATTTATGTAGAGATCTCCGTTTGCATCAAGAGCATCTGTATCTCCGCTGCCCATGTTGATGGTGATATCGCCGCCGTTTATTTCAATGACTACGTCATATTGTGTGCTCTTTGAAGTGGCATTGATTCCGTCGTCGCTGGCTTCAATCTTAACAGTTCCGTCGTTTATCTGGACGTATGTACCCTCAAGTCCTTCAGCTGCGCTGATATCAATGTTTCCGCCATCTATCATAAGAACCGTTGTTGCCTGGATTCCGTCATCAGATGCATCAATGCTGAGACTTCCACCGCTTATGTATACGTATCCAAGACTGTCGTCGTCAGCATTCTCGCTGTGAAGTCCGTCTTTTTCAGATTTTATAGTAAAAGAGCCATCGCTTACCCTTATGGAATCGTTAGCTTCAATCGCATCCTCAGTTGAAGTGATGTTGTAGCTGCCGCCGGTGAACTTCACATCATCCTTACCGGTGATACCGTTTGCAGTTGAAGAGATTGTAAGTGTTCCTGTGCCGTTAAATACAAGATCATCCTTTGAGTAGATGACTGCATCTGTGTTTGTGTCGCCATCAGCTGTGAAGGTTCCTGATACTGTAAGTGTGCTGTCTGATGATGTTGTCACGAATACCTTGTCAGCACTCTTTACATAAATAGCAGGAGAGTCGCTGTTAGTGATGGATACGCCATCAAGAACGATCTGTACCTTGGCTGTGTCTTCGGCTTCTACTATTATTGAAGCATCGTTTGCTGAGCCTTGCACAACATACACACCTTCAGTGCTGATTGTTACATCTTCTCCGCTGGTGAGAGTTAAGTAGGTTGCCTGGCTAAGATCCGCTTCCTGCTCTAAATCTCTTTCGCTGAACATATCCGATGTATCAAGGAGGGACCCTGAGCTTGCGCTTACGCTGGCTGCTGAAAGATTATCCTCAGGAGAGTTTGCCTTTGATTCGCTCTTTTCCATGGTCTCAAATACAGCGGAATCCTGAGCTGCTGTTTCTGTTGCTGCAGTGCCGGCTGCGCTGTCAAGTCCGCAGCCTCCGACTACAAGTGCTGTTCCAAGTAATAAAACTGCTAATACTTTATTTCTACGCTTCATATCTTTATCTCACTTTCTCTTTTTGTGTGGTTTTTGGTTTCTGATGATGCCATTCTATATACAAAACCTAAAATCAACTTAAAAGGTCAAAAAGATTTTCAATTTAAAACAAGGTTTGACCTTTCAGACAAAAGAAGGTATACTTTACTTTAGTGCTTTAAAGCGCGGTAATGTTAAAGGGGGAAGGTACAAAATGCCTATTACAGATTTACTGGAAAGAAACAGCAAACTATATGGTAACGAAGTAGCGCTGGTAGAGATCAACCCTGAGATCAGGGAAGAGCAGAGAGTTACCTGGAGAGAATATGAGCTCATCCAGCCCACATCTACTGCATATTATAGAAGGCAGATAACCTGGTCAGTATTTGATGAGAAGGCCAATCGCGTAGCCAACATGCTCATCGAGAGAGGAATCAAGAAGGGACAGAAATGTGCCATTCTTCTTATGAACTGTCTTGAGTGGCTGCCCATCTACTTCGGTGTCTTAAAGGCCGGAGCAGTAGCTGTTCCGCTTAATTTCCGTTTTGATTCCGAGGAGATCGATTACTGTCTTAAGTCTTCCGACTCAGACGTATTGTTCTACGGACCTGAGTTCATCGGACGCATTGAGGACATTGCACAGAAGCTGAAAAAAGAGATGCTTCTCTTTTTCGTAGGTGACCAGTGCCCGTCATATGCAGAAGACTACTTCAGACAGGTGTCCAACAGCTCATCCATCGCACCTCTGGTACTTATTGAGGACAAGGACGACGCTGCCATCTATTTCTCATCAGGAACTACCGGATTTCCTAAAGCTATTTTGCATATTCACACTGCACTTATGCAGTCAGCACATATGGAGGCTGTGCACCATGAGACTACTCATGCGGACAATTTCCTGTGCATTCCGCCTCTCTACCACACCGGTGCCAAGATGCACTGGTTTGGCTCACTGTACACCGGTTCAAGAGCTGTCCTTTTAAAAGGAAATTCTCCTGAAGCAATCTTCAGGGCAGTATCTGAGGAGAGATGTACTATAGTATGGCTCCTTGTTCCGTGGGCACAGGATATCCTTGCAGCGCTGGATTCAGGAAAGCTTAAGATCGAGGATTACAAGCTCAAACAGTGGAGACTGATGCACATCGGAGCTCAGCCAATCCCGCCGTCACTGGTTCGTCACTGGCTTGAGTACTTCCCTGATCACAAGTACGATACAAACTATGGTCTATCAGAGTCCACAGGCCCCGGCTGCGTTCACCTTGGAATGGAGAATGTCCACAAGGTAGGAGCAATCGGAATTCCCGGCTATGGCTGGAAGACCAAGATTGTGGATGAGGACGGCAATATCGTTAAACAGGGTGATATCGGTGAGCTCTGCGTAAAGGGGCCCGGTGTCATGGTTGAGTATTATAAGAACCCTGAGGCTACAGCTGAGATATTAAAGGATGGCTGGCTCTTTACAGGAGACATGGCCCGTCAGGACGAGGATGGCTTCATCTTCCTTGTTGACCGCAAGAAGGACGTTATCATCTCAGGTGGTGAGAACCTGTATCCTGTTCAGATCGAGAGCTTCCTTATGAAGAACAACAAGATCCACGACGCCGCAGTCATCGGCCTTCGTGATCAGCGACTTGGCGAGATTGCAGCAGCCATCATCCAGGTAAAAGAGGGAATGACCCTCACAGAGGATGAGGTTGAGGAGTTCTGCCTTGATCTTCCCAGATATAAGAGGCCTCGTAAGATAATATTTGCAAATGTCATCAGAAATGCTACCGGAAAGATAGACAAACCTAAGCTCCGTGAGATATACTGTGGATTGCATATAGTTGAAGAACAGAATCAGTCCTGATAAGTGGAGCTGTATATGGGAAGTTTTGAACCGGTATCACTGGTTAAATGTGATTCATATGAATACAGTCACGTAAGAAAGGCTCTGGAAAAGAGCCTTTCTTTAGTTGACGCTTTTTCCTTTGTAAAGAGCGGAATGAAGGTTGGCATCAAGACCAATCTGGTCACCGGAATCGCTCCGGAAAAGGCGGTTACAACACACCCCGTTGTACTTAAGTGCCTTTGCGAGATGCTGACAGAACGGGGAGCCACCGTGGTCATTGGAGACAGCCCGGGAGGTCTTTATACCGCTGCTTTTGTAAAGGGCATATACAAGGCCTGTGGCCTGTTGGAACTGGAAAATGACAGCGTCAAGCTCAACGACGACTTCTCAGTAAAAGAAGCTGAGTATAATGATGCGGTGTCCATAAAGACTTTTTCCTACACGGGATGGCTTGATGAGTGCGACGCCATCATCAATGTAAGTAAGCTCAAGACTCACGCCATGATGGGCATGAGCTGCGCAGTAAAAAATATGTTCGGCACAATACCCGGTTCCACCAAGCCTGAGTACCACATGCGTTTTCCTGTGGAGAAGGCCTTTGCCAACGTGATGGTGGACCTGAACGAGTTCTTTAAACCTGTTCTCTACATCGTTGACGGAATCGACGGCATGGAGGGCAACGGGCCAACGGCCGGGGAAAAGAGACATGTAGGTGTTCTGCTTTCATCCAAAAGACCCTACGCTCTGGATATGGCCTGCGCTGATATCATCAGCATGACCATGAACGACGTGGCAACCATCATTGCAGCAAATGAGAGAGGCCTCGGACCAAAGAGTATTAAGGAAGTGGAGCTTGTGGGTGATGTTACCCTGGAGGAGGTCAAGATACCTGACTTTAAGAGGGCAACTGAGCATCAGAGCATCACTTTTGAAGGAAACGGCGCATTTAACAGTGTTAAGTCGGCGGTCATCAAGCTGGCCTTTAACTCCAAGCCTCAGGTAAAAAAGGACGAGTGCATCGGCTGCAAAAAGTGCTTTGAGACCTGCCCTGCCAAGGCCATAACCATGGTGAAGGCGGCAAATGCCAGAGGAAAGGACGGGATCATCCCCAAGGTGGACAGGAGCAAATGCATTAAGTGCTTCTGCTGTCAGGAATTCTGTCCGGTGGGCGCCATGAAGGTTAAAAACAGCCCTCTGGGTAAGCTTGTTAAGAAACTGGGATAAGCATTATGTTTACATATGAAATAGCAACAGATAAAAAAGACGGCCATGAGTTTGCCGTCATCACGGGCTACGAAGGAAGCGTAGCCCATCTTGTTGTTCCGGGAGAGATTGACGGTCACAGGGTTGAGGCTATCGGAAATCATGCGTTTTCCGGAAGAAGTGATCTGACACAGGTTACGCTTCCCGAGAGCATCAGGATCCTGTACGGCTTTGCCTTCCACGACTGCAGAAAGCTTAAAAAGATAACGCTTTACGACGGTGTAGATGACTACTACGACGGAGTCTGCAGACAGTGTGACAGCCTTACTGATATCGAGATCACCTTAAACAGGGGCTGGTTTGAAGTGGCAAGGAAGTTTCTTGGTGACTATGATGGAACACTCAGACTAATGCTGAACCTGCCTGACGGACAAAGGTCCTGCCTTACATTTCCGGCATTTGTCTATGATTTCAACGAGAACACCATGGCCAGGACCATACAGTTTTCCATTGCGGGCTCGGGGATGTTCTACCGTGAATGCGTAGACAGAAGGTCCATGGACTACCGCGGCTACGACAGACTTTTTGAAAAGGCACTTATAGACGGCAACGCAGTCTCGGAGGACATAGCCATCGGAAGAGTGCTGTATCCTGTTGAGCTATCTGACGTCTGCCGCGAAATGTATGAGAACTACATCAGGAAAAATGCCGCAGGCATACTTATGAGACTGGTGGAAAAGAGTGAGACTGAGCCTGAGAGTGCAGATACGGTCAAAGCTCTTTTAACATATGAAAAGACATCTCCCGGAGGGAAGCCTTTGATGGACGATGAAAGCATTGACGCTGCCATCAAAGTGACTACCAAAAAGAAGCTGACTCTTTTGTCGGCTGTGCTGATGGATGCCAGAAAACAGGCACCTTCAGATACAGTGGGAGTATTTGAGTTTTAATTAAAAGAGAAAGAGAAGGACTTTTAGTTTTATGGAAACACAACAGCGTGAGGGGTTCGCAACCAGATTGGGATTTTTACTTGTAAGCGCAGGCTGCGCAATAGGAATTGGAAATGTTTGGAAGTTCCCCTATGTGGCAGGACAAAACGGAGGAGGAGTATTTGTTCTGTTTTATCTCATGTTCCTTTTGATCATGGGAATTCCGGTAATGGCAATGGAGCTGGCCATGGGAAGAGCCAGCGGAATGACTCTGGTAAAGGCGTATAAAAAGCTCGAGGTGGAGGGCCACAAGTGGCATATCCACGGATGGGTCTGCATGATCGGATGTTATATTTTGATGATGTACTATACAACTGTTTCGGGGTGGATGCTGAACTACTGCTTCAAGTTTTTGACCGGGCAGTTTAACAATGTTAAGAGTGAAGAGGTTGGTCAGGTATTTGAGAACCTTACACAGAGCCCTGTTGAAATGGGAATTTTCACTATTTTAACTGTTGTACTTGGTTTTGGAGTTCTCTCATTTGGTGTTCAGGGTGGTCTGGAGAAGGCCAATAAGTTCATGATGATCGGACTTTTGGTGCTTATCATTGTACTTGCGGGACACAGCTTTACTTTAAGCGGAGCCGGAGAAGGACTTAAGTTCCTTCTGCTTCCTGATTTTGAGCAGGCTAAGAGCGTTGGTATAAACAAAGTTATGACAGCAGCCATGAATCAGGCGTTCTTTACACTTAGTGTCGGCATGGGGTCTATTGAGATTTTTGGAAGCTATATGTCAAAGGAAAAGGCACTTATTGGCGAGGCCAGAAGGATCGCCGTTCTCGATACAATAGTTGCGGTAGCAGCAGGAATCATCATTTTCCCTGCGTGCTTCAGCTATGGAGTTGAGCCGGCTCAGGGACCTTCCCTTATTTTTGTGACTCTTCCAAACATCTTTATCAACATGCCCTTTGGAATGGTCTGGGGAACACTTTTTTTCGTGTTTATGTCTTTTGCCAGTTTCTCAACTGTAACTGCGGTTTTTGAAAACCTGGTTGCAAGTCTTGTTGATAACTTTAATATTGATAGAAAAGCAGCGATTGTCTTTAACTGTATATTTTTGATATTTGGCAGCCTTCCATGCGTTCTTGGATTTAACAAATGGAGCGGCCTCAACATCCTTGGAAAAGGATCTGTTCTTGACTTTGAGGACTTTATCGTCAGCAATCTGATTCTTCCGATCGGATCACTGATCTTTGTGCTGTTCTGTGTAGGCGGCTTTGGATGGGGCTTCAGGAACTTCCAGGACGAAGTTAACACAGGTGACGGACTTAAATTACCTGCTTGGATCAGACCATACCTCAGATTTGTTCTGCCGGTTCTGATCATGGTAATAATAATTGAAGGACTGTTTTAAGCTTTAATACCAGGGGAAAAGAGCTAGTGGACAAAAACGGTGAGGGGCTTAGGGAAAGCCTTGAACAAACAGGCAAAAACGTCCTTGGTGCATCCAGGACGGAGCTTTATATCGACATGAGATTCATGGCATCGGCCCTGTCGAGTCTTGGGTACGAGATGGATCTTTCGACCACCATGGTGGGTACTGATGCGGTTAACATCAGGTTTAATCCCACGTACATTTTGCGCCTTTTTGTAGAGGAGCCGGGTAAGCTCAACAGGACCTATGTTCATATGCTTCTTCACTGCATTTTCAGGCATATGTACACTTCGGCAGAGTACGAGGATATACGCCTTTATGATCTCTGCGCGGATATCGTAGTGGAGTCAATTCTGGATGGCATGGATTACCAGTGTATCTACCGGGTATCTTCTGATTACCGCGACCGCTGGTATTCTCTTTTGGAAAAAGAGTTAAAGGTCCTTACAGTGCAAAAGCTATATCGCTACTTTTCTGATCCGGACAATGAACCGGATGAGAGGGAATACGAGAAGCTGGAGAGAGAATTTAAACTTGATGATCACAGCTTCTGGCAAAGGCTCCCTCAGCAGGATGAGAGCGAGGAAAAAGACAAGCCTCCTATAGATGAGGATTACGACGGCCCGTCAGGGGAGCAGGATGATAATGCCAGAACAAAGAGCAAATACATCACCCCAAGGCGGCTTAAACAGATAGAGAAAAAAGAAAAGGACTGGGACAAGGAGGCAAAGCGCCTTCAGACTGAGATCGAGACCATAGGCAAAAATGCCTCGGACAGAATGGGAAGGCTCTCCTGGATACTTAAGTTCCATAACGCCAAGAGAACCGATTACAGAGAGTTTTTAAAGCGCTTTATGGTGCTTCGTGAGGAGGGCGGTATCGATCTGGACAGCTTTGACTACGGAATGTACTCATTTGGCCTTGAAACCTACGGCAACATGCCGCTTATTGAGGAGAATGAATTCCGCGAAGTCAGGAAGGTTCAGGAGCTTGTGATCGCCATTGATACCTCGGCATCCTGCAAGGATGAGCTGGTTCAGAGATTTCTTGATGAGACCGCCGATATGCTGCTTTCCGGAGAAAGCTTTTTTCAGAGGATAAAGATCTATGTGATCGAGTGCGACGATCAGGTCCAGAGGGTTGAGCTCATAACCTCGGTGGAGGATATGAACAGGTACTCGGAGGGCATTCACGTGGAAGGCGGCTACGGAACGGATTTCAGGCCGGTGTTTGAAAAGGTGTCACAGCTTCGGGATAGCGGCGAGCTGGAGAATCTAAAGGGGCTGGTTTATTTTACTGACGGCTACGGGATTTTTCCTGAGACTCCTACGGATTATGACACAGCATTTGTATTTGCGGGAGATACGGACTACGAGGATGAAAAAGTTCCTGTTTGGGCACTAAAACTCTATGTTTGATTATGACTTTAAATTTCGTACAATATAACTAATAGATTTATGCGGGGGAACGCTATGAGTTATTTGAGTAAAGAACAGCTTAGAAGGCTGATGTGGGTATCATTTTTCTGTATTTTGATGGTATTCCTTACGGCACAGTTCACTTTCATGAGAGGGGTAGATAATCTTAAGCCCGTGTACATGATCAATATCGGAATGGATCTAATCAGTATGCTTATGGGATATGTGCTGTTTATCTGTTTTGTCATTGATGTGCAGAAGAACGGATCTGACCTGAGATTTTTGTTTTTGCTTCTGATCGTGGCATATGTGGGTTGTTTTGCAGACGCCGTTGCCTGGATCGTGGACGGTGTACCGAGCCTGAGGTGGGCAAATATTCTGGATAATACGGTTTATTACATATGTGCACCAATGGAAGCATGCTTCTTCTGGCTTTATACAATGGTCTATCTCAAGCTGGACAACAAGTATATAAGGATCATTGGAAAGTACATTGTATTGGCACTGGCTATTCCGCTCCTTATTCGTATCACCAATGTTTTTACCGGAGTGTACTTCACAGTCACAGAGGACGGGATTTATCAGAGAAGTCCTATGTATGCGCTTTCGATGACCTATGCCTTTACGGTTATGGTGCTGGCACTTATCGGTGTTGTTTTTGAGAGAAAGAAACTTCAGAGATTCCAGATCATTACATTCTTTGCGTATGCGGTTGTTCCACTGATCGTTGGTGTTCTTACAACCTTCACTTATGGGCTTTCGCTAAGTGCATCGGTTGTGATGCTGATAGTTCTTTTGATCTATGGAGTTCTGAATGTAAATCAGGGCAGGGAAAAGGCTGCGGCTGACAGGGATCTTACTGTTGCTGCTGGTATTCAGGAGAATATTCTGCCTAAGATCTTTCCATATATGCCTGAGAGAAAAGAGTTTGACATCTATGCTACCATGAAGCCTGCAAAAGAGGTTGGTGGCGATTTCTACGACTTTTTCATGATCGATGATGACCGCCTCGCAATGGTCATGGCGGATGTGTCCGGTAAAGGTATTCCGGCAGCTCTTTTCATGATGGTGGCAAGAACCCTTATCAAGAACAGGGCGCTACTGGGCGAAGAACCGTCAAAGATCCTGTTTGAGGTCAACAATCAGCTGTGTGAAGGCAACAAGGCTGAGTTCTTTGTTACTGTGTGGCTGGCCGTGATCTCTTTATCCACAGGAGAGGGACTTGCAGCTAACGCAGGCCACGAGCATCCTGCACTTCGTCATCAGGGCGGAAAGTTCGAGCTGGTGGAGTACAAACATTCCCCTGCAGTTGCGACGCTGGAGGAAATGAAATTCAAGCAGCATGAGATTAAGCTGCATCCCGGAGACACCTTCTTTGTTTACACGGATGGTGTGACCGAGGCAACAAATGCAACCAACGAGCTCTTTGGAACTGACAGGATGCTGGAAGCTCTCAATAAGTATCCTGACGGGGATCCGGAGGATATTCTGGCAAATGTTTCTGCCGGTATAGATGCTTTTGTCAAGGATGCCAAGCAGTTTGATGACATAACAATGCTGGCTTTTAAATATAACGGCAAAGAATAGTTATATCTTTTGTAGTAAGAGGGAAATAACGTGAATATCAACGAAGCAAAAGAAGAAGTTAAAAACGCTGTCAGGGCCTATCTTGAAAAGGACGAGGCGGGGCAGTATGAGATACCCATTGAGAGACAAAGACCAATCCTTTTGATGGGACCTCCCGGAATAGGCAAGACGGCCATTATGGAGCAGATTGCCCATGAGCTGGGAATAAATCTTGTGGCCTATACAATCACACATCATACCAGGCAAAGTGCCATTGGTCTTCCTATGATATCGGAGAAGGATTATGGTGGCAAAAAGTACTCTGTCACCGAGTACACCATGAGTGAGATCATAGCATCGGTCTATGATCAGGTGGAAAAGAGTGGAGTGAAGGAGGGAATTCTTTTCCTGGATGAGATAAACTGTGTCTCTGAGACACTGGCGCCAACCATGCTGCAGTTTTTGCAGTACAAGACCTTTGGAAGCCACAGGATACCTGAGGGATTTATCATTGTTACGGCCGGAAATCCTCCCCAGTACAACAAGTCGGTGAGGGATTTTGATATCGTAACGCTGGACCGTGTGAGACAGATAAATATCGAGGAGGACTTTGATGCGTGGAAGGATTACGCCTACAGGGCGTCCGTTCACGGTGCCATCATGGCCTACCTTGAGATCAAGAAGGACAATTTCTACAGTATAAAGACTGATGTTGACGGCAGGAGCTTTGTGACTGCAAGAGGCTGGGAGGACCTTTCGAGGGTTATGAAGGTTCATGAGAAGCTGGGAATTGCGATCGATGAGGATCTTGCGGCACAGTATCTGCAGAACAGGGAGATTGCCAGGGATTTTGCTACATATTATGAGCTTTATCAGAGGTACAATGAGCTCTACAAGATCCCGGATATTCTGGAAGGCAGATTTCCTGAGGATAAAGAGTCGCTCAGGAAGGGCTCTTTTGATGAAAAGCTCAGTATCATCGGGCTTTTGACGGATCGCCTCATGGAGGAGTTCAGGGAATATGCAAGGCAGCAGGCGGTTCAGAAGATTTTGTTTGATACTATAAAAGAGCTGGGCAGATTTGCTGAGACTGAAGAGACGGATACGGTAGATGCAGTGGAATGGTTCAGGGACAGAGCCGGTATCATGCAGTACAGACTGGATGAGGAAAAGGCAGCTGGTATGATCGACAGGGAAGAGGAGCGGACCAGAACCATTGCTATCAGTGGGATTTACGACTGCATAAACTACATTTCCACAGCAGCCGGAGCGGAGCCTGATCTGGGCGGCGCCTTTATTCTGGCTAAAAACTGGTTCACCAAGCGTGAGAACATCAGGCAGGAGCAGATAAAAACCACTGGTGAGCACCTGACTCACAGCTTTGAATTCCTGGAGCAGACCTACGGTGATGAGCAGTCCCTTACTGGCAGCCAGGAGATGGTAATCTTCCTTACGGAGCTTACGAATGCGTATCACAGTCTCAAATTTGTAAGAGAGACGGGGAATGATGCTTATTATGAGTACAACAAGCTGTTGCTGCTTGGGGACAGGAAGCAGGAGTTAAAAGATATTGCGGAGCGGTTGCTCTTCTAAAGTAGAGTAGTTCTAAGGAGTTTGTTCCTTAGGACTATTTTTTGTTATTCGGGGTCAGATTCCGCCGATGCCTATTCGGGGGCGTCGACTAATGGTGAGCTGTGTGTTTATTCAGATTACTCAGCTTCCGGTGAATCGGCCGATACGGATTCTGTCAAATACTACCCACTGGTAGCCCATGCCTCATACGCACCACAGAACAGAGTTGGAGTTAATACACATTCCGACTATCTGACATCAAGTATTGATTACAGTTGGGATGGGAAAAAATTTCATGTAAGTCTTAAGGTTCTTGATGGCAAGGACAGCGCTACTGTACTGTCTTAGGCAGAATTCTATGTTGTTCCTGTCAATAATACAACAATTGAGCCGTAGTAAAGATCAGGGCGATACTGCTAAAACCAATATTGCATACGGTCAGGCGATAGTTTTCCCATGACTGACTTCATAACCGGATGCAAGATTGGTTTTAGCGTTATTTAATAATTATTCACAACGAAATATTATATAATTATTTATGTCAGTTATTGTACAGTTAAATTCTGTTTTCATGGCTAAAGGAGATAATTATATGACCCCTGACCAGTATGCAAGATCAAACAAAAAAGTATTTCAGATCAACCTTATTATTGCCTTTACTGCGCT
>JAEEGI010001678.1_pt1 | contig 54916 bp, 47 predicted proteins | sample 8958751 | NCBI WGS metagenome assembly JAEEGI01 (sample SAMN16246545, study PRJNA631951) | gut metagenome | biome: gut microbiome; feature: rumen; material: KS-attached | host: Bos | place: Iran: Karaj | collected 2018-10
GACGTGAGCAAGGGTACGATCCGCCTGCCGTGGAATAAAGAACTACCAACGGAGCTGATACAGACAATCGCTCGCTGGTGCTATAAGGAGTACGAAAAAGATTCAATCGATGACGATGGAGCAAATTAACCGCTATACGACCTTCCGCATCGTCATGGCTTCCGTCAATCTGAAAAAGAGGAAGAGCTCGCCGGACTGCCTGGTCCGGCTGCTGCGGACGGTCAGTTTCGTTGATGCGCTCGTGGCGATCCTCACCCTTCAGAACACGCTCATCATGGTAAGTTCCGGCGCGGACGCCGGGACGATGCTGCCCCTCACGGCGGTGACCGGCGCCGCCGTCTGGCTCGCCGCTTTTCTCCTGTCTGTCGGAGCGGTTGCGCGGGGGATCCGACAGCTGAAAGAGGAATAGACTGCCGCTGACAAAGAAGGCCCCGGCAGGTCCTGCGGACCGCCGGGGTCTTCTGTCGATCTTCCGCCTGTCAGCCGGCGACGCGCCTCCCTACAGGGGAAAAGCCACGGCGTCCGCGTACAGTTTTTTCAGGATGCCAACGAAGCTGCGAAGGCTTTCCCGCCGGTCCTCCCGGTGCGTGCACAGAACGCAGGAAAAGCTCTCCGCGCAGTCGAAGGGGATCCAGGCAAACTGACCGCTGTGGTCGTTCAGAAAGCCAGGCGCAAGGCACACGCCACGCCCCGCCGCCACGTTGGTCAGCGTCGTGTCGTGATCCGCGCTGTTGAAATAGGCGATCTTCCCGGAACTGATGAGGCGGTGCTGGACCGTGCGGAGCGCGGCCGGGGAGCCCCCGCCCACCATCAGCGTCCGGCCGTACAGGTCTTCCTCGCGGATCAGATTCTTCTCCGCCAGCGGATCGTCCCGCTTCGCAATCAGGTAGATCCGGCTCTCAAACAATTCATGCACCTGGATGCCCGGGACCTGGCGGGTCTGCTCCTTCAGGGCAAACACGATATCCGCCTCGTTCTGCAGGAAGACTTCCATGCTGTTTTCGTAACGGAAGACCGGCGTGATCTGGACGTCGGGCATCTCTTCCGCGAAGAGGCGCATGGCTTCCGGAAGGAAGTAAAGTGCCTGCCGTACCGACATGCAGACGGAAATGCTGTCCTGATATTTCGCGCTGAAGTTCTGCCCCTGCTCTACCGCGCGCTTCAGGTCCTCCCGCATGCCGGAAAGAAAAGAAACGAACTGCGCGCCGGCCGGAGTAAGCTGCGCGCCTTTGCCGCTCCGTTCGAAGACCGCGAAACCGATCTCCTCTTCCAGAAGGCGGATCTGGTAGGAAAAGGTCGGCTGGCTCACGAACATGTTGTCGGCCGCCCGGCTGAAGTTTAAGGTCCGGGCAAGTTCAATGCAGTAATCGATCTGCTTGGTGGTCATGGCAGGCCCTCGTCATTTAAATATTAAATTGATTATAGCATGTTTCAATTGGACTTTGCAATATTCGGCCGATATAATGAAGTCATGAAAAGAAAACCGGCCAAGGCCGGTAAAGATAAGCGGAGGGCATGAGCATGGCTAAGACACTGATCGCATTTTTCTCAAGAGCGGATGAAAACTATTTCGGCGGCGCGATGCGCTACGTAAAGGTCGGCAACACGGAGATCGTGTGCGGGATCATTAAGGAACTGACCGGCGCGGACAGCTTCAAAATCGAAATGAAGACCCCCTACTCCCCGGTCTACATGACCTGCATTGAGGAAGCCAAGAAGGACCTGCGCGCGAACGCCCGTCCGGAGCTGGTCTCGTATCCCGACAGCCTCGGTGAATACGATACGGTCATCCTGGCCTACCCGAACTACTGGGGCACGATGCCGATGGCGGTCGTGACTTTCCTGGAGAAGTATGATTTCAGCGGCAAGACCATCCTGCCCCTCTGCACGAACGAAGGAAGCGGCATGGGGTCCAGCGAGCGCGACATCAGGAAATACGCTCCCGGCGCCGAACTGAAGAAAGGGCTTTCCGTCACCGGCAGCCAGGCCGCGGACGCGAAGGGCGCCGTTCAGAAATGGCTCGCCGAAAACGGCCTGCTGTAAGAAAACGCGGAAGCCCCGAAGCAGAACATTAACGAAAAAAGAAAGGATATCGCCATGGAATACATCACACTGAATAACGGGATCAAATGCCCGGTCATTGGGATCGGCACCTTCATGCTCTCCCCCGCCGACGCGGAAAACAGCGTCCGGGAAGCCCTGAAGATGGGCTATTCCCTCGTGGACACCGCGAACGCCTACGTCAACGAGCGCGCCGTCGGCCGCGGCATCAGGGAAAGCGGCGTCAGGCGCGAAGACGTCTTCCTTTCCACCAAACTCTGGCCGAGCGAGTATGAAAACGAAAACGCGGTCGACGAGACCCTGGAGCGTCTGGGCGTCGCTTACGTCGATCTTCTCTACATCCACCAGCCCGCGGGGAACTGGCTTGCTGGCTACCGTCAGCTGGAGAAGGCGTACCGGGAAGGCAAGGCGAAAGCCATCGGCATTTCCAACTTTGAAGGAAAGTACATCGAAGAGCTGCGGAATAAGTGGGAGATCGCGCCGCAGTTCATTCAGGTGGAAGCGCATCCCTATTTCACTCAGCAGGAACTGAGAAAAACCCTGAATCAGTACGGCATCCGGCTGATGAGCTGGTATCCGCTGGGACACGGCGACCTGGCGCTCATCAATGAGCCCGTCTTTGCCGGCCTCGGCAAAAAGTACGGCAAAACGCCCGCGCAGGTCATCCTCCGCTGGCACACCCAGATGGGCTTTGCCGTGATCCCGGGGAGCAAAAACACGGACCACATCCGCGACAACCTGAACATCCTCGACTTCACGCTGACGGACGGGGAAATGGCTGAGATCGCGAAGCTTGACAAGGGCGTCCGCTACTATCACCGCACCGACGCGCAGCTCGTGCAGTTTGCCGGCTGGCGGCCGTCGTTCGAGAAAGCCTGAGGCAGGCGGACCGTGAAGCGGGCGCTTATCGCCGCGGTCCTTGCGGCGCTCCTTCTTGCCTCCTGCGGGGCGGAAGGACAGGCGGGCAGCCTTGACGCGGATGCGGCGTCACCGGGGGCGGAAACGGAAGACAGCAAGACGGGAGAAGCCATGAATAGTATTTTTTCGGAATACCCGAACGTAAAGATCAGCGGGATCGACGTTTCCTCCCTGAATGACGCGGAGCTGGCGCTTCTCCGTACGCAGGCCGCGTACTGCCAGGCTATGACGGATGCGGACGTCGGGGCTCTGCGCGCGCTGGTTGCCGAAGATACGGTCTTCGTCCACATGAGCGGCCGGCAACAGACCCGCGAAGAGTATTTTGCCGACATCGCGGACGGCAGTCTTCGCTACTATACGATCGGCATCGCCGATCCCGTCATCCGGATAGACGGCAGCAAAGGCAGCATCACTTTCACTTCCGTCCTGAATGCCAGCGCCTACGGCGCGCGGGGGACCTACCGCATGAAAGGTACGCATTACTATGAACTGAGAGGCGGCAGCTGGATCGCCGTCAACAAGTGAGGATAACATGATGAAAAAGAACTTAATGAAAATCAGTATCCCGGCTCTCCTGCTGGCACTGTGCCTGCTTGCCGCAGGCTGCGGCAAAAATGATCCCGGCACGGAAGGACAGACTTCCGCACCCGCTTCCGAAACCGCCGCATCCACGGCGGACGCGCCGTCCGGGAGCAGCGGGGCCGGAACGGATGCGTCTGCCGCTTCACCTGCCGGAACCGCGGAAAGCGCCTCCCGCATCCTGGTCGTTTATTTCTCCCGGACGGGCGAGCAGTATACGGTCGGCGTGATCGATCACGGCAATACGGCGATCGTCGCGGAAATGATCGCGGAGAAGACCGGCGCGGACCTGTTCGAAGTGCTGCCTGCGGAAGACCGTTATCCGATGACCTACAAGGAACTGACCGACGTCGCGAAGCGAGAGCAAAGCGAAAAGGCGAGACCCGCATACGCGGGAACCATTCCGGATCTTTCCGCATACGATACCGTTTTTATCGGCGCGCCGGTCTGGTGGGGCGACTGGCCGATGATCATGTACACCTTCTTCGAGGAGAACGCTGCGGCGCTCGCCGGAAAGAACCTGATTCCCTTCTCGACGCACGAAGGCTCCGGCCTCTCCGGCTTCGACAAAAAGCTCTCCTCTGCCATTCCCGGCAGCACGGTGTTAAAAGGCCTCGCGGTCCGCGGGAACGACTGCCAGAACAAGCAGGACGACGTCAGAAAGAGCGTGAACAGCTGGATCGGTGCGCTCGGCTTCTGATTTCGAGTTTCAAGGACAAAACAAGCTCCCGGAAACAGTATGTTTCCGGGCGTTTTCATGTTATAATGACGCCGCAGGCAATCACTTTTTCAATACGGGAGAAAAGAAAATGAGCAAGAAGATCGTTGTTGTCAACGCAGGACCGAGAAAGGGCTGGAATACCGACACCCTGCTCACCGAAGCGTCAAAGGGCGCGGAATCGGCGGGAGCGGCCGTTACGCGCTTTGACCTTTTCCGCCTGGAGAAATACACCGGATGCATCTCCTGCTTCGGCTGCAAGCGTGAGCGCTTCAAGGGGCACTGCGTCTGTCGCGACGGCCTTACGCCGGTACTGGATGCCATCCGCGAAAGCGACGGCCTCATCATCGGCTCGCCGAACTATCTGAGCGAGCTGACCGCCTCGTTTCGCGCGCTGTACGAGAGGCTGATCTTCCAGAACCTGACCTATAATCTCGAAACGCCCTGCTGCAATGAGCGGCCGGTCCCGGTCCTGCTGATCATGACGAGCAACGCGCCGGATACGATGTACCTGGACATGATGTGCGGCTATCAGCAGACACTTAGCCGTTTCGTCGGCCCGACGGACCTTCTCATCAGCGGCAATACGCTGCAGCTTAAGGATTACGGAAAGACCGACTGGCCCTGGACCCTGTTCGATCCGGAAGCGAAGAAACTTCGGCATGAGACCGTCTTCCCGCAGGAATGCCGGGCTGCGTTTGAAAAAGGCGCCCGCCTGGCCGGAGGCGGCGACGTCAGATAAGGCGCGCGAAGAAAGGCCTGACGACCGCGGAGGAACCTCATGAATAAGATCAGAGCGATCACATATGCCCTTCTGGCGGCAGTCTTTTACGCCGTCAACGTTCCTCTGTCCAAAATCCTGCTGGACCACGTCGGGCCGACGACCATGGCTGCCCTGCTGTATCTCGGCGCCGGCCTGGGGATCGGCCTCCTCTCGCTCCTCCGGCGGGGCGACCGGCAGCGTTCGGAAAAACTTGATCGGAAAGATCTGCCTTACGTGCTCGGCATGATCGTGCTCGACATCGCGGCGCCCATCTTCCTCATGCTCGGCATCAGCATCGGGTCGTCCGCCAACGCCTCGCTGCTCGGCAACTTTGAGATCGTCGCGACCACGCTGATCGCGCTGTTTGTCTTCGGGGAAGCGGTGACCGGAAGGCTCTGGGCGGCCATCGGCCTGATCACGCTTTCCAGCATCATGCTCTCCTTCGAGGGCGCCGGCAGTTTCAGTTTCTCCTACGGCTCGCTCTTCGTGCTGCTCGCGACGGTCTGCTGGGGCCTGGAAAACAACTGCACGCGGAAGATATCTTCCAAGAGTACTTACGAGATCGTCGTGCTGAAGGGGATCTTTTCGGGCTCGGATCGCTCGTGGACTGGTATGGAAAAGTATTAGTTGGTAATGTGCTATAATTGGCCGGGAGAGAAAGCTGCCTCCTAAATCTTGTTATTGGCCGAGTGATCCCGGAAGTCTTGCGGGATCAGTTCATAGTCAACGGAGGTCTGCCATTCGCCCAGCTGATCCCTCCAGGCGTTGTGATTGACCCTTATCTTCCGAAAGCCCAACAGTTCGTAAACGTGCTGTGCTCTGAGATTCTTCAGATTCGTATCCAGAACGATCTTCGTAAATCCCATGGAAAACAGTTCTCTGATAAACAAACTCAGAATGATTCGCCCGAGTCCCCTGTTCCGATGATCGGACTCGCATATTTTGATGCCTATCTCTGCCGTACGGCCGCCCATATTGCGATAATTCATCTCTCCGACAGGCCGGCCGCCGTATTCAATGATCAGCCTGCGCCCCTTTTCATCACTGTCCTGCGCGATTTTCCTGCCGACCTCATCCGGCGTCGTACCGAGCCCGTTCGGGAATCCGGCGTGAGCCATCACCGTTCCGTCATTCCACCAGGCGGCAAGCTGCCGGCAGTCCTCAGGAACTGCATTTCGTATACGGATGCCGTCAAAACGAATGTCCATTCTCTTACCTCACAAAATCCCGGGGTTCGGGATGCTTTGCCCTCCGGCAAACCGTATCATACCATAATGCCGTCCGTTTCGGAAGACAAACCGCCTGATCTTGATCCGCCGGCGGGATCTCCGTGCGCCGATCAGACGAAATCAAGTTTTCTCTTGACAGACGGAGTGGCGCCCGATATAAAGAAAACATAAGAAAGCGACAATACGGCAGGCCTTTCGGAAGCGAAAGGGACCCGCCAACAATGCAGAACAGGCATCGGACAGAAGGGAGAAGCGTATGGGAAAGCTGAGGATCGGCTGGTCTGAGATCAGTATTACGCCGGACAAAAAGATCGCTTTGGCGGGACAGTTCGCCGAGCGCATTTCGGAATATGTGGAAAAACCGATCACCGCGACGGCGATGGCGGTCACGGACGGGACGGAGCAGATGACGCTGGTCTCCTGCGACCTGGTCTCCATCGGCTGGAACCTGGTGCAGGCCGTCCGTAAAAATCTGGAGGGCAATGCGCTCGGCATCGATCCGATGAAGGTCGTTCTGAACGCCATCCACACCCACACGGGCCCGCTCTATAAGAACATCCGCCGCTCTGCCGGCGTCGTGGGAACGTCCTCCAACAACCGTACTCTTCTGCAGTCCCTGCTCCCGGAGGGTTCGAGATACGTGGAGAGCGCGCCGGTCAGCAACAACCCCGACATCGCCTCCCGGGAAGAGGTGCTGGAGCTTCTCATCGAGCGCATCACCCGGGTCATTCTGGAAGCCTGGTCAAAGCTCGAGGATCAGGGCTTCGTGAATGCTTTCGGCCGCGCTGCGGTCGGCATGTGCCGCCGCGCGAAATATTCGGACGGCACCGCCGCGATGTGGGGCGAGACCAACACGGCCTGTTTCGTCTCCGTGGAAGGCGGCGAGGATACCGGCGTGGAGCTCCTCTACGTCTATAATGAAGCGCGCAGGCTGACCGGCGTGGTCGTGAACATCGCCTGCCCGGCGCAGGCCGTCCAGCACAGACTCTTCGTCTCTCCGGATTTCTGGGGCGAAGCGAAGATGCTTCTCCGCAGGCGCTTCGGCGAGGATCTCTACGTGCTCGCTCTCTGCGGTCCGGCCGGCGATCAGTGCCCGGTCGACATCGTCCGCTGGGTCGAGCCGTATTCCGACGTGAACGACCCCAATATCATCCGCAAGCATCCGCTGAAGCGGAAAGCCGACCCGTCCATGTTCGACCTGGAGGGCATGCGGAAGGCAGGCAGGCGCATCGCCAACGAAGTTGCGGAGATATACGATGAGGTGGAAGAAAAGCTGAAGGCCGGCGCCGAGACGGTCCAGAGCGAGGTGCCTTTTAAGCATATCGTCTATGATATGCAGCTGCCGGTCCGTCGCGTGACCATCACCGAGTACAAGGCGGCCCGAAAGGAAGTCGAGGACTATCTCCGCAGCCATCCGGGCGACGTGGATTACAACGTGGCCGCGAACCTTCAGATCTTCCTGGGCACGATGCGCCGCTACGAAGAGCAGCAGACCTTCAATATCTGCGACGCCGAGACGCACATCGTGCGGCTGGGGACCGTCGCCATCGGCACCGATCCCTTCGAGCTGTTCCTGGATTACGGCAACCAGATCAAGGCGCGTTCCGAGGCAGAGCAGACCTTCCTGATCCAGCTGGCCAACGGCTCCGAAGGCTATCTGCCGACCGAGAAGGCCGAGCAGGGCGGCCATTATTCCGCTTTCGTCTCCTCCGGCGTCGTCGGACACGAGGGTGGCGACCAGTACGTCCGCGAGACCCTGAAACACATCCGCGAGCTTTTTGCGGAGTGAGGATCCGATTATATAAAAAAGGCAGCCGCACGGGGAAGGACTCTCCGCGCGGCTGTTTTTTTACTTGCCTGTATTGCTGCCTGCTCTTCTCTCACCCTTCTGCGGGCGCCGCTTTTTCTGCCGCAGCAGCTTCCGCCGCGATCAGCTTCTCCCTCTCCTTGTCCGCGGTCCGCATAGCCAGCTGCATGGTGATTCCGATGATCAGCATGAGCGCCGACTGGAACACCAGCACGCCGCGGTAGGTGCCGGTCATGTCGTAGACCGTCCCCATGATGGGCGAACCCAGCGCGTAGCCGGCCGTATTGATCGCCACGATGATGCCCATGATCTTCGGGTAATCCTTCCGGCCGAACATATCGGAGGCGATAAGCGGCAGGACGACCGTTTCCAGCGGCATCGCGAACGCGATGATCACTTCATAGGTGGCCGCGAGGAAATAGCTGGTCGCGTTCACCCGGCTGAGCAGGAAGATCGCGATCACCGCCGCCAGGTCGCAGATGAGAAGCGTCGTTTTCAGACCGAGGTGGTCGTAAGAGACGCCCGCCAGGATCTTCGTGGCCGCCAGCATGAGCGTGAAGAGGCTGAAGACGGTCGCGATAAAGGAGGTGTCCAGTCCCACGTCCTCCAAATGCGCGGAGGCCACGCTGGTGATCGACTGCAGGCAGGCGCCGGTCAGGAACACGCAGACCGCAGTCACCCAGAAGAGCGGCTTTTTCATGGCTTCCTGCCGGGAAACGCCCGTCCAGGAGATCTGGCCTTTCCGTTTGCCCTTCACGGGCGCCTCGTGCTGTTCCTGCTCCGGGGCGTTCCGGAAGAAGCACACGACGATGGTTCCGATGACCAGCAGCGCGCACGCGGTCAGCAGGTACGCCTTCTGATAGCCGAAGCCGCCGGAGGCCTCGTCGTGGATGATAGGCATAACGATCTGCGCCGCAAAGGCGCCGCCCACGCCGTTCGAGGCCAGGATGATCCCCATGATCGTCCCCTGATTTTTCGTGAACCAGCGTCTGACGAAATAGCCGACGACCGAAGTCGTGCTCCACGCCAGGCCCGCGCCGAGGCAGATGCCGGCCGCATAGATATACCAGACGCTCGTGGCAAAATAGTACAGCAGACAGAAGGCGATCAGGGACAGGAAGCCGCAGGCCAGCATCCGCCGTTCGCCCCATTTTTTGATCAGTACTCCGAAGAAGATATTCAGCACAGCAGTCGTGATGTAGCGCAGGCTGTCGCCGATCGCGTACCGGCTTCTCGGGATCTCCAGCGCCGTCGTCACCGCCTTCAGGTAAAGGCTGCGCGTGCTGCTGCAGAATCCAAGCGTCGAGAAGAGCGTCAGTACGCCCAGTGCGAAAATGACCCATTTGTAATCGAGTTTCTTTTTCATTCTGTTTTCTCCGGATAAAACAACATTCGGAGCGGACGCCCCCCTTTTCTTTAGTTATACCCCGATTCCGTACCTTTGCACAAGGGCTATCTGCTGTTTTTCACAAACTTTTTATGGTATAATACAGGAAAGAAAGGAGTTTCCATGATTCATTCCGTTCTTATCATCGGTCAGTCCAATATGGGCGGGCGCGGTTTCCTCGCCGACGCCGAGCCTCTCACCGATCCTAACCACCGCCTCGTCTTAAAGAACGGACGCTGGCAGAAGATGTTCCGCCCGGTCAATCCGGACCGGAAGACGTCCGCCGTCTGTCTGGCGGAGAGCTTTGCGGAACTCTACCGGGAAAACCACCCCGACGCGGAGATCGGGATCATCCCCTGCGCGGACGGAGGCACCAGCCTCATCCAGTGGCGGCCGGGCAGCCTCCTGCTCGATCATGCGCTGATGCAGCTTTCCCTCGCGGAGCGGACCTCCACGCTGGTCGCCATTCTCTGGCACCAGGGCGAGAGCGACTGCGATCCGGAAAGCTGGCCCTTGTATGAGGACCGCCTCACCGAGATCCTGCACGCCATCCGTCAGGTACCGGCCTGCGGGGACGTTCCTTTCCTGATGGGCGGGCTGGGGGATTATCTGCCGCTCTATGCGGAGAAGTTCGCGAATTACGTGCATATCAACGACGCCCTGCGCCGCATTGCCGAGAAGGAACCGCTCTGCGGCTACGTGCCGGCGGAAGGCCTCGCTTCCAACCCGGATCACATGCATTTCAGCGCGCCGGCTCTGCTGGAGTTCGGCCGGCGCTATTACAGGGTCTTTGAGCCCTTTGAGAAAAAGGACCGGATCTTCCCGGAGAAGTCCTGTCCTCTCGACGCACGCCACAGTGCGCTCGAAGCGCTGTAAGCCCTGTTTACGCAAAGAGGCTGCCGCCCGAAGGAGGATCCTTCGCTGACGGCAGCCCTTTTTTATTCCCTGTACATTTTTACTGCAGCACCGGGCCGTTGTTTTTGCGCTCCAGCGCCTCCTGTTTGTTGCCTCTCGTAACGGTGTTTTACTCTTCCGGCCGCAGGTAGCGCATAAACAGCGGGATGCGCTTTTCCCAGTCCGCCTCGCAGTGCTGAGCGCCGGGGATGACCGCCGCCGCCACGTGGCCGCCGGCGCCGGAAAGCGCGGCCGCCATATCGAACATGACTTCCCACTCGTCCGGCTGCTCTTCCGTTTCCGCGCTGCCGTAGTCCATATAGATGCGGGTGGGCGCCGCAAGCCGCTTTTTGGCGATCAGCCTTTTCAGGCGCTCCGGATGCAGGAACAGGCAGGGAGAAAGCGCGGCGGCCCCGGAAAAGATCTTATTGTAGGCGACTGCCGCATAGACGGCCATCAGACCGCCCATGGAGCTGCCCGCGATCATCGTATAGGCCCGGTCTGGCAGCGTCCGGTACTGCGCGTCGATCTCCGGCTTGAGCTGAGCGGTGATCCAGTCCATGGTCTGCCGGCCGCGTCCTTTAAGCCGCCCCAGATTCCAGGCCGAAAAATCCCAGGGCGAGTATTCGGACAGCCGGTTGTTGCCTTCCGGGTTGCATTCGATGCCGACGACAATGACCTGCTGCTTCGATTTTTTCAGGTATTCCCGCATCCCCCAGCTTTTTCCGTAGGTCGCGTGGCGGTCGTAAAATACGTTGTGCCCGTCAAACATGTAGAGCACCGGATACCGCCGCTCGGTCTTTTCATAATCTCGGGGCAGACAGATATAAAGCCGGCGCGGCTTTTTCGTCGGAAGGCCGGGTATCTGGATCTTCTGAATAATGATCACGGGGAGTTCTCCTCTGTTTTCGCTGAATCTGCCGCGGCCTGAGATGGTTCCGGGACCGGCACCGGCCGCACCGGCTTTAGAGTACCGCATTTTTCGCCGGATTGCAAGCGGCTGCGCTTCTTCGTTTCATCCTGCCGGAAAGAAAATCTTTCTCCCCTGCGGCTTTTGTGCTATGATACGGGATAAAAGCAGACGCGGGAAACAGGCGCGCCGTTCGCTGCCGCTGCCGCCCGGCATTCCGCCGGCTGCCGCCGCCTTCTTCGGCTATCCCGGCCCCACCGTCAAGGACCGCGGAGAGCGGAAAGGGACCGTGGACTACAAATGATCAGCGCATAAAAAAGCGGCTGCCGCCCCTGAACGGGACGGCAGCCGCTTTTCGTTCGGCTCTGCGCCGCAGTCCGGCTTATGCCTCGGCGTGATCCACCTTGTACATATGGGTGATCAGGTCGATCAGCTTGTTGGTGTAGCCCCACTCGTTGTCGTACCAGGCGATCAGCTTCACGAAGTGATCGTTCAGCATGACGCCGGCAGTCTCGTCGAAGATGCAGGTCTCGAAGAAACCGGTCAGGTCGGTGGAAACGATCTGATCTCTGGTGCAGGTGATGATGCCCCTCATGTTGGTGTGGGCCGCTTCCCGCATCGCATCCAGGATGTCATTGTAGTTGGTCTGCGTCTTTAAGCGGCAGGTCAGGTCCACCACGGAGACGTCGTTGGTGGGAACGCGGAAGCTCATACCGGTAAGCTTGCCCTTCAGCTCGGGCAAAACCAGCCCGACAGCCTTGGCAGCGCCGGTGGAGGACGGGATGATGTTCCCCAGCACGCTGCGGCCGGTGCGCCAGTCGCGGCCCGCACGGGCGTCGACGGCTTTCTGCTTGGCCGTGGCGGAGTGGATGGTGCTCATCAGGCCTTCTTCGATACCGAAGGTATCGTTGATGACCTTGGTCATGGGCGCGAGGCAGTTGGTGGTGCAGGAGGCGTTGGAGACGACCGTCATATCCGGGGTGTAGTTCCAGTGGTTGACACCCATGACGAAGGTCGGCATTTCGCCCTTGGCCGGCGCAGAAATGGCAACTTTCTTGGCACCGTTGGTAAAGTGGCCCGACGCACCTTCGACGGAGTTGAAGGCGCCGGTGGTCTCTAAGATGTACTCCGCGCCGCAGGCATCCCAGCGGATGAGATTCGGATCATTCTCACTGAAGACCCGGATCTTCCGGCCGTTCAGGATCAGGTGCTGTTCGTCGCGCTCGATCATGCCCCGGAAGGTATGGAAAATGGAGTCGTATTTGGCCTGATAGACCATGTAATCAAGATCCGCGTTCCGCAGATTGATGCCGCAGATCTCATAGTTGTCGCAGCCGCGCTCCTCCAGGATACGCATGGCGACACGACCGATACGTCCGAAACCGTTGATACCGATTTTGATTGCCATAAGAATTGGCCTCCGATCTGTTTAGTAACTTTAGTATAACAGATAGGAGGCCGGTTTGTCTTTACTTTTTTGTTTTATTCTTATTAATTTCCGAAAGTTTTTCTTTGTCGCCGCGACAAAGAGGGGTTGTCAGGGTAAGAATGCTGCGCCTCGCCGCCCGGACGAAAACTTTCTGAGAACGCATGCCCTGCCTCGCCGCCGGTACGAAGTTTTTCTGAGAACGCGTGCCCCTTTTCAAGGGCCCCGCTAGTTCTCACTAGTCGCTTCGCTAAATCGTTCGAAAAACTTGTCCGGCCGGCTCGGCAAACCACGCTGGTTCGCACGGTGCGTTCGCAATGTGCTCGAAAAGTATTGTCCGGCTCGCTCGGCGATTTCATTCCAAAACAAATTTTTTTAAGGAGTGAAGCCCTGCATTTTGTCGAAGATCTCGTAGAGTTTGAGGAAGGGGTCCTCCGCGGGGGCGACGGTCTCGCCGAGTTCCTGCACGGTCTTTCCGTCCGCCGCCGTTTCCCAGCGCGGCAGCCCTTCTCCGTTCGGGTCGCCGGTCCTGATGAAATTGACGTAATAGCCGACCATCTGATCGCTCAGACCGTAGTCGCGCGCCCCGAAAAGGCGGCTGTTGTCCGGGATATTGCCATAGAGATAGACCTCCTCGCCGCTGTGCCAGGTGCCGAGGCGGCCGTTGTCCTTCGTGAACCAGTATTCATAGACCGGTATGCCGTTAGCGGCGGCCAGGCGTGTCAGGCAGTAATGCGGATAGGTAAAGTAGGCCGCGCTGAAGATATCTGCCCAGTTCCGGTCGGCTTCTTCATCCGTCGAAGCGGGCAGCAGCGCCAGGACCTCGTCCGCGTACTCCTTGAAAAGGCCGCGCACCCGCTGCTCGTAGTTTTTCAGCTTCGCGTGCGAAAAGATGATAAACGGAGCGCTTTCTTCCCTGTTGAAGCCGTGCAGCAAAGCCTCTCCGTTGATCCGGCCGGCCTTGTAGGCTTCGTAGGGCAGCTCAGCGAGGGCGTAACCGTCCACGGTCATGTGGTGCTGCGTATCCGCTTCGCCGACCAGCTTTTCGGCCGGCAGTTCGCGCAGATCCTTGACGGAGGCGGCTTCATAGCGCTGCAGCAGCTTCTGCCCGGACTTGAGCGCTTCGTCGAACAGACGGAAGGAATGCGGCGGCTCGGGGCTCGCGACGGTGGAGCTTTCCATCACCGCTCGCCGGAACAGGCCCTTCGCGAGCGGCGAGGTGCAGATCGCGCTGACGGCGGCCGCGCCGGCGGATTCGCCGGCCAGCGTCACGTTGTCCGGATCCCCGCCGAAGACGGCGATATTGTCGCGCACCCATTCCAGCGCCTTGATCTGGTCCAACAGGCCGTAGTTGCCGGTGCTGCCGTTCTCGTCCTCCGCCGCCAGCTCGTCCAGCGCAAGATAGCCGAATACGCCGAGCCGGTAGCCCATATTGACGACGATGACGCCGTTTCTGGCCAGCGTCTCGCCGTTATAGTCCTGATACCAGGGCTGGCCGGTCTGCAGGGAGCCGCCGTGAATATAGACCAGGACGGGGAGCTTCTCTCCTTCCTTCGCGCCGGCGGGCTGCCAGACGTTGACGTAGAGCGAATCCTCGCTCACCGGCGGCACCCAGTTGTCATCCAGACGGATCTCGTAGTCGTGGTAGCCGATGATCTGCGCGAGCGAGTCGTAGATGGGCAGATTGGTGGGCTGCATGCTCATGGGCGCGAAGCTGTCCGCCTTTAAAACGCCTTCCCACGGCTCCGGATCCTGCGGCGCCTTCCAGCGCAGCTCTCCGACGGGCGCCTTGGCGTAGGGGATGCCGGCGTAGACCGCAACGGCTCCGTCCTCGGTCAGAACACCGCTGACCTGCCCCTTCTCAAGGGTGATCACCGCCGTCTCCTGCGGTTTTTTGGCGCTGACGGCCGGCACCCGCCGGGTGGGCGGCCAGGAAAGGAGCAGAATAACGGCAAAGAGAAGGACCCAGGCGATAAAGACGCCGGCGCGGCCGGCGGCCGGCGCCTGCGTTTTGATGAGCTGTCCCCGCCAGAGGAAATAGCCGACGGAGAGCGCGATGAACGCGCCCCAGCCCCAGAGACTGTTCTTGTTCAGTTCCAGGACGGCCAGAAAAAGCAGAAACAGTAAGCCGATCAGGATCTTTTTCACCATACTAAACCCCTTGCGCCTGCAGCTCATAGAGCTTTTTGTAGATCCCGTTCATGGCAAGCAGCTCCTGGTGCGTGCCGCGCTCGCGGATGCGGCCCTTGTGCATGACCAGGATCTCGTCCGCGTGCTGGATCGTCGAAAGACGGTGCGCCACCAGGATGGAGGTCCGTCCTTCCATCAGCTTCTCCAGGGCCGCCTGGATCAGCTGCTCGGTCTCGGTATCGATATTTGCGGTCGCCTCGTCCAGGACCAGGATCTTCGGGCCGTAGGCCAGCGTTCGCGCGAAGCTTAAGAGCTGGCGCTCGCCGGCGGACAGCGTGGAACCGCGCTCGGTGACCGGCTCGTCGTACTGCGCCGGCAGGTTTTCGATAAAGTGCTTCGCGTTCGCCGCTTCCGACGCCGCGCGGATCTCTTCGTCCGTGATGCTCTCGTCCAGCAGACGGATATTGCTCCGGATATCCCCGGTGAAGATGAAGACGTCCTGCTGCACCTGCCCGATGGCGCGCCTTAAGTCCGCCAGGGACAGATCTTTGATGTTGACGCCGTCGATCAGGATCTCGCCCTTCTGGATGTCGTAGTAGCGGCCGATCAGGTTCAGGATGGAGGACTTGCCCGCGCCGGTGGCGCCTACGAAGGCGACGCGCTCGCCGGGCTCGATCACGAAGCTGATATCTTTGAGGACCCAGTCTTCGTTCTCGTAGGCGAACCAGACGTTTTTAAACTCGATCCTGCCCTTGAATTCGGTCAGGCGGACGGGATCCTCCCGCTCCAGGATCGTGTTTTTCTCGTCCAGGATCGTAAAGATCTTCTCTGCGGAAGCCATCGCGTTCTGCAGCGTGGAGAACTGCTCGGCCAGTTCCTGGATCGGCTCGAAGAAGGAGCGGATGTAGCTGGTGAAGATGTACAGAGTGCCCAGGGACAGGGTGCCGGCCAGCACCGAAACGCCGCTGCGGTAAATGATGAGCGCGTAGGCGAAGTTGGCGATGAAGGAAAGGCCCGGCCGGAACAGGCCGAAGGTGAAGAGCTCCTTCATCTGCGACTTGTACAGGTCGTCGGTCCGCTCCCTGAATTCGCCGGCCTTGGTCTTCTCACGCGCGAAGAGCTGGATCAGCTTCATGCCAGAGATGTTCTCCGACAGGAAGGTATTCAAGGCCGAGATCTTGGTCCGCACGATACGGTAGATCTTGCGGATCAGGATGCGGAAGGCCAGCGTGATCCCGAAAACGACCGGCAGGAACAGGAAGGAGATCAGGGCCAGATGCGGGTCGATGCTGATCATGACCACCGCGTAGCCGATGATCAGGACCGTATTGCTGATCAGCCGCACCAGCACCTGCGTGTACATCTGGTTCAGGGATTCCACGTCGTTGGTCACGCGCGTCACGATGCGCCCCACCGGGTTCGTGTCGAAGAACCTGAGCGGCAGGCTGTGGACGTGCTCGAAGACTTCCTGCCGGATAGTCAGGATGATGCTCTGGCCGGTCTTCTGCAGCAGCCAGTTCTGCCAGATCTGCAGGAAGAAGCCGACGACGAGGAGTCCCGCGTACATGAGGCCGATGCGGACGACGCCGCTGCGGTCGGCCGCGCGCAGCTGCGAGAGCTGATCGCTGCTCAAGAGCTTCGCTTCCCGCTCCTGCCCGTTCAGGCTGAAACGGATCCCGTAGATGACGGCCGGGTCGGTGGGATGCGCGGATACGGAGACGGCCGGATGTCCGGCCTCTTCCCAGGCCTTCAGCGGCTCCAGATCGGCCTCCGTCAGGTCCGTCAGCAGGTAGTACTCTTCGTTATAGTAGATCAGGCGGGCCACTTCCTGCACGCCGCCCGCGGAGGCCGGATTCTTCCGGCTTAAGGACAGCCCGTCGAACGTGATCTCCGCGTCCTGCGGGGACACGTAGTAGAACGGCTGGTCGTAGCCCTCGATATGGTCGTCGATGGCCTTGCCGATCAGCACCGGCTTGATCAGATCGATGCCGGTGACCGTCAGCACCAGGAAGAGGGCCAGCAGCATCGTTTTGATATGCGGTTTTACGTAAGCAAAAAGGCGGGCAAATACGTTGCCGTTATATTTTGTCTCGAGAGCTTCTTCGTTGAGCTGAGCCATGCCGCACCTCCTTCCTCAGTCCACCAGCTGAAGCTGACGCTCCAGCTGCTGCTTGCGGGCCATGGAGGCGAAGATGCCGCCCAGCGCCATCAGTTCGTCCCGCGTGCCGTATTCGGCCGGCCGGCCTTCGTCCAGCACCAGGATATGATCCGCATTCTGTACCGTGGAAACGCGGTGCGCGATGATGATGTTCGTCTTGCCGGCGCGGTATTCCTTCAGGTTCTCCAGGATCCGCTCCTCGGTATCCGTATCCACGGCGGAAAGCGCGTCGTCCAGGATCAGGATGGGGCTGTCCTTTAAGAGCGCCCGCGCGATGGAGCTGCGCTGCTTCTGGCCGCCGGAAAGGGTCACGCCGCGCTCGCCGACCATGGTCTGGTATTTTTCGGGGAATTCCATGATATTGTCGTGGATATCCGCCGCCTTGGCCGCCTTTTCGATCTCCTCCTGCGAAGCATCCAGTTTGCCGAAGGAAATATTTCCTGCGAGAGTCTGGGAAAACAGGAAGTTATCCTGAGGTACGTAGGCGATATTTTCCCGCAAAACCTTGAGCGGGATCTTCTTAATGTCATGACCGTCATAGGAGACGGAGCCGTGCTCCACGTCGTAGAGACGGCAGAGCAGGTTCACGAAGGTGGTCTTGCCCGAGCCGGTGCGGCCCATGACCGCCAGCGTCTCGCCGGGCTTGACCTCCACCGAAACGTCCTTCAGCTTGTCCGGCAGGTTCTCGCTGTAGGAGAAGGTCACGTGATCGAAGCTGATCTGCCCGCTGAAGGGCCCGACCTCGTCCGGAACCTCCGGATCCCGGATCTCACTCTCCTCGTCCATGACCTCGTGGATGCGGTTGATGCCGGCAATGCCTTGCGAAATGGAGGTGATGGCGTCGCCGAGCGCGATCATCGGCCAGACCAGGGAGCTGATATAGGAGGTGAACATGACGAAGCGGCCCAGCGTCATTTCGCCGAGCATGGTGTAGTAGCCGCCGATCACGATCGCGATCACGTAGGTGGCGCCGACCAGCAGCCGCAGCGAGGGAATGAAGAGGACGTTGACCTTCACCACGTTCAGGGAGGCCTGGCGCTTCTTCTCGTTCACTGCGCGGAAAGCCTCAAACTGCTTTTCTTCCTGCACGAAGGCCTTGACCACGCGCTCGCCGGAGACGCTCTCCTGCACGTAATCCTGGAGATCGGCGAAGGCCTTCTGCATCTTCCGGTAGCGGACCTCTATGACCTTTCCGTAGAAATAGCCGCCCACGGCCAGGACGCTCATGGGGATCAGCGTATAGAGCGTGAGCGTCAGGCTCACGTGCGTGATCATGCGGTACAGCACCAGGATCGTCAGGACCGTCGCATCAAAGGCCGTGACGATGGAGGGGCCGACCGCCATGCGGACCGCTTCCAGATCGTTGGTGAAGTAACTCATCAGGTCGCCGGTCTTGTGCTCGTGATAGTAGCGCTGCGTTAAGGTCTCCAGCTTCGCGAAAAGCTGGTTGCGCATGATGCGCTCCACCTTGCGGGCCGTCCCGAAGATGCAGTAGCGCCACACGAAGCGCCCCAGCAGGTGCATAACGCCGCAGAGAATGATCTTGAAGCACAGATCCCAGACGCCGGCCGCGTCCAGCGTATGGGACGCCAGGCCGTCCGTGACTTCGCCCATGTACTGCGGAATGAACAGCTGCACGTAGTCCACCATGAAGAGGGCGGCGAGCCCGATCAGGTAGACGGGGGAGAAACGCAGCAGCAGGGGCGTCAGGATTGCTTTCTTCTTTTTGTTCTGCCTCATAAGTGCCTCCGGCATAAAAAAGAGTGATGCGTAGCTTTGTATTATACCGCATCACTCTTCTGCTTTCAAGTAGTATTATTTTCCCTCGCCTCGCCGCCGGTACGAAGTTTTTCTGAGAACGCGTGCCCCTTTTCAAGGGCCCCGCCAGTTCTCACTAGTCGCTTCGCTGAATCGTTCGAAAAACTTGTCCGGCCGGCTCGGCGTGTGCGCGCTTACGTAGATTTCAGCTTGCTCGTGATCTTCTCGCTCGGCGTGATGTAGCGTTCCAGCGAGGTGTTGTGGTTTAAGGTGTCGACGACGCTGGCCAGATATTCGCTCATATCGACGCTGGCGTAGTAGTCGCGCTCCAGCGTTTCGGGGCTCTGGTACAAGAGATTCGTGGTCAGGACCTTGTCGACGACGCCCTCTTCCACCGCCTTATCGAAGCGTTCCATGCCGCTCGTAAAGAGGCCGAAGCTGGCGCAGGCGATGACTTTCTTGGCGCCGCGGGCTTTTAACTGCCGGCCGACGTCGATGATGCTGTCGCCGCTGGCGATCATGTCGTCCACCACGATGGCGGTCTTGCCGGTCAGATCTTCGCCCAGATACTCGTGCGCCACGATCGGGTTGCGGCCGTTCACGATGCGGGTGTAGTCGCGCCGCTTGTAGAAGATGCTCACGTTGACGCCCAGGATGTTGGCGAAGTAGATGGCCCGCTCGACCGCGCCTTCGTCCGGGGAGATGATCAGCACGTTGTCCTTGTCGAATTTCTCGTGGATGTTCAGGTTGATCATCGTCTTGATGAACTGATACGAGGTCGGCAGGTTTTCGAAGCCCATGAGCGGCACCGCGTTGCAGATGCGCGGGTCGTGCGCGTCAAAGGTCAGCAGGTTGTCCACGCCCATGCCCTGCAGCTCCTGCAGCATCATGGCGCAGTCCAGCGATTCGCGGGCCGTGCGGCGGTGCTGGCGGCTCTCGTACAGGAAGGGCATGATCACGTTGATGCGGGAGGGCTTGCCGGTGCAGGCGGAGATGACCCGCTTTAAGTTCATGTAGTGCTCGTCCGGCGACATGGGGTTCATGCGGCCGTTCAGCTCGTACTCCAGACTGTAGTTGCACACGTCCACCATGATATACAGGTCATAGCCGCGCACCGTCTGCGGCAGGATCGCCTTGGCTTCGCCGCCGCCGTAGCGGTTCAGCAGAACGGGCAGAAGATACGAATCCTCCACGTAACCGGCCTGCTTCGTCTGGCGGTCCGCCCGCCAGGCTACCAGATAGGCATTCACTTGTTTTGCCAGCTTTTCACAGCCGGGAAGAGCGATGATTCCCAGGGGACCGAAATGCTTTTGAGCCTCCATACTGCTTCTCCTCTTTGCGTCAGATTGATTGGAGCTTCGGGTGGATCATATCTGCTGCCCGGGCGTTTTCCCGCCCATAAGGCATTTTTCATCATAGCACAGGCCGGGCGTCTTGTCACGCCCTTCCGGCCTGTTTTTTTGCCAGACGGATGTCCGGGCCGGTAAAGGGCAGGATGCGGTAGGAGCCGGCGATGCGGGAGGAGACCCGGTTCGTGTAGAGCTCTTCCATCCCGTCCAGATCCAGGTTTCCCGTCAGGATCGTGCCCTTTTCCTTCAGTTCCCGCTCGTTGATCATGGTAAACAGGGCGTTCTGCGCCAGGCGCCGGCTGGTGAATTCCGTTCCCAGATCGTCTATCACGAGCAGGTCGGCCCGGTTCATCTGGCTGATAAGGAGCGGATTGTCGCTCTCCCGGCCGAAGGCCTGCGCTTCCGCCGCATCGAAGAATTCCTGGGCCGTCACCAGGCAGACCTCAAAGCCCTGCGCTTCCACCGCCTGTGCGATGATGCGGCCGAGAAAGGTCTTGCCGGTGCCGACGGGGCCCGTCAGGAACAGGCCGCCCTTCTTCTCGGCAAAGCGGGCGGCATATTCCTTCGCCGCCTTCAGGATGCCTGCCATGACCCCGCGGGCGGTCAGGCCGCCAAAGAGCCGAAGCGGCTCCGCATCGTCGTACCAGGCCAGGGAAAAGTCTTCAAAGCCGAGCTTCTCCTGAAGAAACGACGGCTGCAGGCCCGCCGCCTCCTGCAGGACTTCGGCAAAGCAGCGGCATTCCCGCCCCTCACAGCGGCCCGTATCCTGGCAGTACGGACAGGTATAGGAAGGCTCAAGATCCGCCGGCGTATAGCCTTTCGAGGCAAGCAGCGCCTCTTTCCGGCGGCTTAAGGCCTGCATTTCCGCCCGGACCTCCGCCGCCCGCGCTTCGTCGCCGCCGAAGGCGCTGCGGATCTGCTCCATGGACAGGGCAAGACGCTGCTGCTCCAGGCCGTCCAGTTCCGGAAGCTCGCGGCGGATCGTTTCCTGCCGCTGCTGCGCCTCAAACCTGGCCGCCCGGCGCCGCTGCCGGTAGATCTCTTCCACGGCGTCAAACTGTGCTTTTGTGATCGGCATCTTACTCCTCCGAACCGTACTTGATGGACTGGACGAACAGATCCCTCGTGATGGACGTGTAGTCGATCGGACGAGGGGCGTCATCCGCTTTGGCTTTCTCCTTCTTCCGGCCGCCGCTCTTCTCCTGCTCCGCATGGCGGCGGTCCGCCTCCTCCACGTCAGCCAGGGTCTTTAAGCCCTGCTTCTGCCAGGCTTCAAGGATCGCGTTCATGTATTTCTGATCGAAGGCGCCTTTGGCGCGGATGGTCCGGCGGCAGGCCTCCAGGATCAGCTCCTGCGGGACCTTCAGTTCATACTGCCAGCGGAAGAAAAAGCGCTGCTCGTCCTCCGTCAGCTGGCGGCCCTTTAAGCCAAGCGCCTTTTCGATCTCACGGTAGGAAAGGTTCTCCTGCTCGAACAGCTTCACCTGCCGCTTCGCGTCTTCCAGCGTCCGCACTCCGTTTCTGTGCCAGTTCAGGGCCACCTGCTCCAGATAGCGGATGATGGTGTGGTCCTTCTTTTTGTCCTTCTTCTCCCAGATATCCACGCAGTACTCGACCAGGAATTCGAGCACCTCGCCCGGGAACTTCAGCTCGTCGTAGAGGTAGGCGAAAACGTCCGTGTCCCGACTGTTTAAGGTCCGGCCCAGATAGTGCTCCACGACGAACAGAAGCTGGCCGAAATCCTCCTGCCCCTTCAGTTCCTTCAGACGCGCCGCGCTGCAGCTGCCGATCTTCAGCTCCTCCGCCACCGCGTCCGCGCCGTCCGCGGGAAGGGCCGCCGGCGCTTTTTCCGGCGCCTTTACCGCCGGCTTCGCCGCCGCTTTCTCTGCAGCAGGCGCCGCCGCTTTGCCGCTCCGGAAGCTCTCCGGCAGCGGTTCGCCCGGGTAGCACAAAAGCAGGCGGGTGATCCTGTCTTCGTTCTCCTCCGCCGCCAGCAGGCCTTCCTTCTCCCAGTACTTCAGGCCCCGCTGCACGTCCCGCTCCGTCTGTTCCAGACGGTCCGCCAGCATGCTCACGGTGAGGCCTTCCTCGCCGGCCAGGCGCAGCAAAAGAAGGTAGGTCTTGACGAACTCCCCGTTGGCCGCGCACATGTATCTGTCGATGAATATATAAGGAACCGGTATGAAGCCTGCCGGATAAACGCTTTCAATTTTCATTGCCCAAAAACCTCCGCCTTCCCGGCCGATACCCCCTGCCCGGAAAGACGCTTTTTAGTATAACACAGTTTTTCTATCATGCAAGAGGACGGGCCGGCCGCGAAGCGGTGGAAGCCCGTCCTGTGGATAAAGTGAAAAAGTGGATAAACCGTAAAATTCCCTTGCGGCAGCTGCATTTCTGCGCTTTGCGTTATCCCCGCGCCTCAGCAGCCTTTCCCGGTGGATGATGTGCATAAGTCGGACGCAACCAGCGCATCCGCTACTAAATCCACGTTTCCGCAGCCTGTAGTTATCAACATTTCGCCGTTGACAGAATTTTTTAAAATAAATTTTACGATGTCATCGAAGGTGGGCAGGTAGTACGCTTCTACGCCTTTTTTCTTCAGCGCGTCCACCAGCTGGGAAGCGTGCATGCCCAGATCGTCCGTCTCGCGGGCCGGCATGATGTCCGAGATCACCACGCGGTCGTAGTGCGCCAGCACGTCCACGAACTCGTCGAAGCAGTCGCGCGTGCGGCTGTAGGTGTAGGGCTGGAAGATGCAGGTCAGGCGGTAGGGATAGCGGTGCGCCACTTCCCAGGTCGCGAGGATCTCCTCCGGATGGTGGCCGAAGTCGTCGAAAACCGGGATATCCTCCCGCAGGATGCCGCGCTTTTCGAAGCGGCGGCGTACGCCCTTGAAGTTCTCCAGGCCCTTCTTTACCGCCTCAAAGGGGATGCCGTCCTCCAGCGCTGCCGCGCCGGCGGCCAGGGCGTTGGTCACGTTGTGCTCGCCCGGCACGTCCAGCTCGATACGTCCCAGGCATTCATCGCCCCTGTAAAAGTCAAAGCGCCCCAGGCCCAGCTTCGTCTCCGTAATGTTCCGTGCGCTGTAATCCGAGCTTTCCTTCTTCCCAACCGTGATGACGCGGCAGGGCAGGCCGGCAAAAAGCGTTTCCAGATCCTCTATCGCATCTTCCACTATCAGGATGCCGCCCGGCGCCACGTTTTCCGCAAAGCGGCGGAAGGACGCTCTGAGATTCTCCATGGTGTGGAAGAATTCCATGTGATCCGGCCGGATATTCAGGATGATCCCGACCCGCGGGTACATGTGGTGGTAGCTGTTCGAATACTCGCAGGCTTCCGCCACGAAATACTCGCTGTGGCCCACGCGGAGGTTCCCGCCGATGCTCTCCTGCATGCCGCCGATGGAAACCGTGGGATCCGCGCCGGCCGCGACCAGGATCTCCGTCACCATGCCGGTGGTCGTGGTCTTGCCGTGCGTGCCGGAGATGCCGTAGGAGTCCGGATACTGGGCCATGAACTGCCCCAGAAGCTCCGCGCGGTTTAAGATCGGGATGCCGCGTCTGGCGGCTTCCACGTACTCCGGATTGTCCGGATGCACGGCCGCCGTGTTCACGCAGAAGTCGATATCGTCCGTGATGTTCTGCGGTCCCTGGCCGATCATGATCTTTACGCCGTGTTCGCGCAGCCGCAGGGTATTCTTCCCTTCGGATTTGTCCGAACCGCTGACTGCAAAGCCTTTTTCCTGTAAAAACTGCGCCAGCGAGCTCATGCTGATGCCGCCGATGCCCATGAAATGCACCCGGCAGGGTTTATTGAAATCGACGTGAAATCCTTTCGAATAGTCCCGGTCCGTGGCGATCGCGTTGCCCGCCAGAAAATCTTTTGCCTGATCCATCGTTCTCCATCCGTCACTCGTAATATCAGTAATGAAACGTCCCTCCGGACGGCCTCATTATAGCGCGGAAAGATGGAAAGCGCAAGAAAAACGACACAGGAATCGCGCTTTCCTCATTCGATGACGTGCTTCTCCACGGCCGTAAAGACAAGCGCCTCTTCGAGGCTGCCCACGGGCGGCACGTGCATGTAGATCGCCGTCCCATCCACCGCAAAAACAAGGGAATAGCCCAAAAACAGGGAACTTTCACCGCGCTGTTCCCAATCCTCCCTGTAATAAACCGTCTTCCCGTCATACCGGATCTCCTGACAGCCGCTCCGGAGTGTTCCTATCGTTCCGTCCGGCCGGGAGTACAGGTACTGGGTACAGGAAAGCGTCTGCAGCATTTCCCTGGCATAGGAAGTGGCCGTATCCGGCACACTGATCCCGCCGAGGACCTGATAAGCCGTCGAAAAATAAACATCTTTCCTCTTCGAAATATGGACCAGCCGGTACTGTTCCTCCGGGACTTTGGGAAGATAGCAGAAGGTCATACCGTTCTCCCGTCCTCTTTCATACGCTTCAAAGGCTTCCAGTGTATCAAAAGCCTTCAGATTGCCGGCATCCATGACAGGGTCGTACTCTATTTCGGTTTCCGGCCATATGCCGTTCGGTGCGGAGACGGCGAAAGTCAGATCATCCCCCCAGCGCCGCAAACATACGGTATATTCCGCGCCTTCTGCAACAGAGCCCTGCGGAACGTAGATCCGGATCGTTTCCGAAGCATTCCCGCCTTTCAGCCACGCAAGGACTTCCGCTTCTATCTTTTCCGAGTTTATCTCCTGTCCCGTAATAGTGCCCCAGACATAATCCCGGCTGATTGCTGCGACTTTGATCTTTGCTATATAAGGCGACTGCTCCCGGACGGAGGCTTCATCCCCGGCATGGATGTAATCTCCCGTGACAGAATCGACCGGCCGTTCCTTCGCATACGCCTCCTTCAATTCATACTCTTCAAGAATGGCCGGAAGCGCTGCCAGCACGGAGGAAAAAGGGCTTGTCCTGTCTATATCATCGATAAATCGGGCTTCTATACCGTCCCCGTCAGGCGTAATGCACGAATTGACGGAGCAGAAGATCCGGTCCAGAAACACGTTCGCCGATAAAACTCCGAAGCAGATATACTCCCGGCCGGCCGCCACCGGATAGTTTCCGTAAGACATATACACGCAGATTTCTTCTGGAAGGCTGCCCCGGAAGCTCTGGATGACCCGAAAGACCGAGAAGCCGTACGCGTCCGTTTCGCTGAGACAGACGCCGTGGAAAATGCAGGGGATCATTTCCGCCAAAGATATCAGATCATAGGAGCTGAAGTCTATGACAGCTGTCCGGGATGCCGCCGACGGCCCAGCGTCCGTTCCTGTCTGTTCGGCTCCTTCTGACGCTTCCGTGTTTTCCGGACTCTCCGTCATCGTTTCCGCTTTATCCTCCGTGCCGGCCGCTGCCGTTTCCGAAGAAAAAGTCGGGCCCTCCTGCGGCAGCGTCAGATCCACCGCAGATTCTGTTGTTTCCTCCGCCGGGATGCGGTCGAAAAGCTTCGGCGCGTTCAGGCCCAGCAGCACGGCCAGGACCAGGCCGGCGGCCAGCGCAGCCCAGCGGCCGGCCCGGGACCAGCGGGTCTTCCGGATTTCCGCCTTGCGCTCTGCCACCTCTAAAAACGCTTCAAAACGCTGGTTCATTTTTCCTTTTCCCATCTCTGCCGGATGCCGGCAGCAACAATTTTTTTCATTTCGCCTTTAATTAAAGCATTAATCCTCCGATGTTTCAAGCCGAATGAAAGTTTTTTCTTTCACTCCGGCAAGAAAAAAGCAGTTTGCCCGAAGGAGGGACGTATGATACACTTGAAAACGTAAAAGAAAGGAGACTGCCCATGGAACCCTGGAAAGGAAATCATGATCCGGACAATCCGCAGGAAGCCTATTTCGTTGGCCTCATGAACTCCTGCGGCTACCGCACGGAAGATTTAAGGAAGCCGATCATCGGCATCGCGAACTCGTACACCGACGTCAATCCCGGCCACCGGGCCTTTAAGCAGCTGGTCGAATACGTCAAGGAAGGCATCTGGGCCGCGGGCGGCGTGCCGGCGGAATTCGACGTTCCCGCCCCCTGCGACGGCATGGCCCAGGGCGACGGCATGCACACCATCCTGCCGCAGCGCGACCTCATCGCCGCCTCCATCGAGGCGATGGCCCGCGCGCACGGCTTCGACGGCATGGTTTTCCTCTGCAGCTGCGACAAGATCGTTCCCGGCATGCTGATGGGCGCCGCCGCGTTAAACAAGCCGTCCCTCTTCCTGACCGCCGGCAGCATGGTCCCCTATGAGGCACCGGAAGGCACTTACGTTACGCCGGACCTTAAGGAATCCATCGGCGCGCGGAACGTCGATAAGATCGACGAGGAGACCTTTACGCGCTTTAAAGAAAACATCTGCTTCTCCTGCGGCACCTGTTCCATGTACGGCACGGCCAATACTATGGGCGTCTTTGCGGAAGCCATCGGGATCTGCCCCATCGACTCGACCACCATGCTTTTCTGCTCCGGCGCGAAGTACCGGATGGCCCGCCAGGTCGGCGAGCGGATCGTCGCTCTGACGAAGGAGGGCGTCCGCTTCCGCGATATCGTGACGGAGGACAGCCTGGTGAACGGCCTGCGGCACGTCGCCGCGACCGGCGGCTCCACCAACGCCCAGCTGCACATCTGCGCGCTGGCGAAAGTGATGGGGATCCCGCTCGATCTGGGCCGCTTCGACGAGATCCAGCGAGAGGTACCCTGCGTGGCGAAGTTCAAGCCCAGCAGCAAATACAGTATCTACGATTATTATAAGGCCGGCGGCGTCGGCGCCACGCTGAAGGCCATTCAGAAATATCTGAATATGGACTGCCGGCTCGCTATGGGCGGCACGATGGGCGAATTTTTAGCCGCCTTCAACCGCCCCGTGGATCCGGAGATCATCCACTCCTGCGACGATCCGCTCTACCCGGACGGCTGCTATGCCGTTCTCTACGGGAATCTGGCGCCCGGCGGCTGCCTGGTCAAAAAGAGCGGCGTGGTCCCGGAGATGTTCCGCCACCGCGGGCCGGCCGTCTGCTTCGACTCGGAGGACGACCTGCGCCGGGCCATGGCGAATAAGGAGATCCGGCCCGGCTGCGTGCTGGTCATCCGCTACGAAGGACCGAAGGGCGGGCCCGGCATGCGCGAAATGTCCATCCCGGCTGCGATGCTGGTCGGCATGGGCCTGCACACCTCCGTCGCGATGATCACCGACGGCCGTTACTCCGGCGCCACCCGCGGGCCATGCATCGGGCACGTGACCCCCGAAGCCTGGGACGGCGGTCCCATCGCAGCGGTAAAGAATGGGGATATGATCGAGATCGACATCGATGCACACAGCATCAACCTTGAAGAAAGCGGCGAGGAGATCTGCCGCCGTCTGGCAGAAGTCAAACGGCCGGAAAACCACCCCGCCACGGGCTTTATGAAGGCTTACCGCGAGATCGTCGGCGGCGTCAACGAAGGCTGCACCTGGCTGTATTAGAAAGGATAACCGGCCTGCGGCGCAGCGGCGGCAGGCTTCCCTTTTCCTCCGGTGCGGCGCAAACAGCTTACGGATCCAGCACCAACTTCAGCACGATCTCGTCGTTGTTCATCCCGCCGGTCTCCTGAAAGCCGAATTTGTGATACAGGTGCAGTCCGGCTTCGTTTTCCGCTTTTGTGGAAAGCAGGATCATGTCCGCGCCGTTTTCCCGGAAATACCGGATGATCTCGGCCATGGCCGCCTGTCCGTAGCCCTTGCCCTGCTCGTTCTGATCGATCATAAAACGCCAGAGCCAGTAACGGCTGTCCGGGTCTTCATATTCCTCGTCGAAGGCAAACATGGGAAAGCCGACAGGCCGTTCGTCCGCATAGACCGCAAACGGACGCGCCACGCCCGGAAGCTCTTCATCCGTTTCCTCCGCCTGTTCCAGCGAGCGCTGGTTATTGGCTATGAAGGGCTGGTCCTTCCGTACGGAAAGCTTCACGACAGCCTCCCGGTTCGTTTCATCGATCGGTCTTAATGTGATCTTCATCCGTTTTTTCCTTTCCCTGATCTGCGGGCAGCCTCTGCTTTGCCAGATCTGCCGGATGCTTTTCCCGGCTTTTTAAAATGAAATGAGACGGATTTCCGCATCATTCCGCACCGCTTCCGATGTGCTTTGCGTCATATCGGAAGCAGTCTTCCTGTTTGGGATTATACAAGATCGTTCCCCTGCCTGCAAGTGTGGGCCGGAAAAGGCAGGAACGAAGAATTAAGCGGGACAAATCCCGGAAAATCTGCTATGATAGGGCGTGTGAGGTGAAGACAATGCTGACAGCAAACGGATGGACCGAATACGAAGTGCTGGACGCCGGCGGCGGCGAAAAGCTGGAGCGCTGGGGAAAATATACCCTGATCCGCCCGGATCCGCAGGTGATCTGGGAGCGGGACGGGAACCTGCCCGGCTGGAAAAGGCCGAACGCCCACTATCACCGCTCCTCCAAAGGCGGCGGCGAGTGGGAATTCTTCGATCTGCCCGACGAGTGGGAGCTTTCCTACGTTCCGCTGGACCTGCACTTTCACTTAAAGCCTTTCAAGTTCAAGCACACCGGCCTCTTCCCGGAGCAGGCCGTCAACTGGGAATGGTTCTCGAAAAAGATCCGCGAGGCTGGCCGGCCGGTCCGGGTCCTGAACCTCTTCGCCTATACCGGCGGCGCGACCCTGGCGGCTGCGCGGGCGGGAGCCTCCGTCACGCACGTGGACGCCTCCAAGGGCATGGTCGGCTGGGCTAAGGAAAACGCCGTCCTCTCCGGTCTGGGCGAGGCGCCGGTCCGCTATATCGTGGACGACTGTTTGAAATTCGTGGAGCGGGAAAAAAGGCGCGGCAAAGCATATGACGCGGTGATCATGGATCCGCCCTCCTACGGACGCGGCCCGAATGGGGAGCTCTGGAAGCTGGAGGAAACCATCCATCCGCTGATCCGGGCCTGCACTGGCATCTTAAACGAAGATCCGCTCTTCTTCCTAATCAACGCCTACACCACCGGCCTGCAGCCGGGGGTTTTAAGCTATTTTCTAAAGACCGAACTGGAAGCAAAGCACGGCGGCAGAGTTACCGCCGACGAGGTCGGCCTGCCGATCTCGGGCACGAAAAAAGCCCGGGACTTAGGGCTCGTTCTGCCCTGCGGCGCCGCCGGGAGATGGGAAAAGTAAAAAGCAGATCCGGCTCTCAAAAGGAAAGATCCGGGCAAAACGTGCCTGAAAAAGGGCCTGTGAAAAAATGAGCGAATCATTTTTCACAAGCCCTTTGTTTATTATCTGCTATACCGTCGCGATGATCACGTGACAAATGCCGAAGAGCAAGGCAAGCAGTGCGGACAGGACGCCGCCCGCCCAGACCGAGCCGGTCTTTTTGTACATCACCCGGTTGATGACGGCGCATACCGGCGTGATGATGACGGCGGACAAGAGCTCCAGCGTCGAGAAGTTCGTCGAGAGGTCCTTCCAGCCGCTGTTTTCGATCGTCAGATGCCCTGTCGCGTACAGGCCGGTATACTGGACCGCCAGCAGAATGATGATCGCCAGGCTCGACCCCAGGATGATCAGCAGGTAGTTGACCCACTCCTTCGCGTTGTTCACGCGGGTGACCGAGTTGAAAACCACGGCGTTCACCAGATGCGCCAGCAGCCAGAACGGCAGGTATTTTAAGAAGCTGATCCAGTGAACGTGGTTCATCGGGGTAATGTCAAACTGCATGAAGGACACGAAGGTCCCCGTTAGATCATAGAACAGGCAAAGCACCAGGTACGCAATGCCGAAAGTCGTCAGCGCCAGCAGGACCGCCTTCCCGATCTGTCTGCCGGGGATGTTGAAGCCCAGGTTATCCAGGGTGGCGCCTCTCTTTTTCCCGATGAGGAAGTAGACCAGCACGACCACCAGGATCAGGATCGCGGAGGTGATCAGGTTCATGACGACCGTCGGATTCAGGCCAGGTGCCGAAAAATACGGTCCGTGCGGCAACAGCTGCCAGGTCTTGTATATGCCCGGCCAGCCGCTGACCTTAAAGTATAAAAGGAGCATCGGCAGCTGCAGGCACAGGAACAGAAGCGCGAAGATCCCGCCCTCCTTCCCGTTATGGATCTCGTTCATGCTGGCTGGCTGCGGGCGCCTTATACTCGCGAAGAAGCGGGTATCCGCCAGCGACAGCGCCAGGGAGATCACGAAGAGGAAGAAACCGGCAAAGCCGAAGAACAGGAAGATCTGCCGCAGGGACCATATCTGGTCGTCCCGTTCCAGCGTTGCTTCGCCGCCCCGCAGCGTGATGTCCATGAATTCGATCATGTCCCCGATTGGCTTATTGTTATAGGCCGCCAGGATATGGATGTTCGGATAGGTGAACGCCGCGCGCAACTTGCCGATGCCCGCGATGGCCAGGGCCGCGTTCCGCTCCAGGGGCGTCTTGTTGCCGTACATGAAATAGATATCCATGTCCAGATCCCGGACGCCGGCGCCGGTCACGAACTGCGGCGAATGGGTATAGTTGTAATTGTCCAGATCCGTGTTCCAGACGGTCTTGCCGAACTCGTCTTTGGCCCCGAAGATCACGGCGGCGTTGACCGGATAGGCGTTCAGGGCGTAGCCGTACGTGCCGTTCGGTAGCTTTTCGATCGGGTTGAAGGAGAAGGAAGCAATGACCAGCGAGCGCGGGACGGTGACGGACGGGTCGGTATCGTGCGCCTTCCAGGCGGTCGCCGCCGCGTTCTGGTTCCACATGTTGCCGCGGGAGTGGCCGATCATGCCGATGCGGTTTCTGTCCACCTGCGGCAGAGAGCCCAAGTACTGCAGCACCGCGTAGGCGCCGTTGTCCCATTCCGGATAGACGGACGGGTCGTTCACGTCGGAATATCCCATGGCGTAGGCGTCAAAGGCGATCACGATATAGCCGCGGCGGGCGAATTCCAGCGCGATCCCTGTCATGCTGCTGTAGTGGTTGGAATAGCCGTGCGCCATCACGACGGCCGGTTTCCTGTTTTCCGAAGAAGCCTCCTTCGGCATCCACAGCTTCGCATAAACGGACAGGTTCTGTTCGCTCATGATCCTGACTTCGCTGACCTTCACCTTCCCCCAGTCGGAGCTGACGCAGGCGGCCAGGATACTGGAGATCAGGACGACGACCAGGGAAACGACAGCGATGATGCGGGGTTTTTTGCTTGCTTTCATAACACTACCCTCTCACAGGATAAAGGGAGCGCTCCGGACCCCGGAGCGCTCCCGGAACGGATCTTATTTCTGCTTGCTGCAGTTGTAGATCCAGCCGTTGGTCGTATCGGTGATCAGCAGGCTGCCGTCCTCCTGCAGCGCCAGGTTCCAGGTGACGACGTTGGCCGCATCCGCCTTGCTGGTCACGGTCAGATTGTACTCATCCGCAAAGACGTAGGTGTTGTCGTTGATCGGAACGCTCGCGATCACATACTGAACGGAATCCTCGGTAAAGACGAAGGTCTGTCCCTGTCCGGCCAGAGGGGTCTCCACGCCGGCCACGGTCATGCTGTTCAAATCCCAGATGCCAACCAGATCGGCCGCCGCGATGGCTTCGCCGCTGTTTTCCTGCTGCTGGCTGGGCTTGTAGGCCAGCGGATCGGTATCGTCCGGACGCTTTTCGCAGAAGTAGACCACGCCGTACTCCGCGTAGGTGATGACCAGCGTGCCGTCGTCCTTCAGCTCATAAGCCCAGTCGCCCACATAGCTGGGATCCGCCTTATACCAGAAATGCATGGTCACTTCGTCTTTCCACTCGTAACCCTCTTCGTTGATCAGTTCGCCGTCCTGGTAGAACCAGATCGTGTCGTCCGTGTACTTCAGGAACCAGCTGTCCACGACGTTGACGTATCCGCCGGCAACAAGGTCCCAGGCTGTGATCTGCCAGATGCCGGGGATCGCTTCCTTCAGGATCTCATTCACGCTCTTGGTGACCGGCTCGGTCTCCGGGGCCTTTGTCGTGGGAGCCGCCGTTTCCGGGGCTTTGGTCTCCGGAGCCTGGGTGGCTGCCGTGCTCTGGACAGGCGCCGGATCAGCCGTGCTTTCCTTGCCGCTGCCGCCGCAGGCTGCCAGACTCAGGATCAGGATTAGCGCCAGAAGGGCTAAACAAAGTTTTTTCATGGTTTTCTCCTTTTTTCGTCATGTATTTTCGTCACAGTCATCTGTGTTTCAGAACAGTTCCATTTGATCCGCCTGCTCGCGGAGCCAGAGCCGGAAATCCGGGTGCGCAATCCTGATCAGTTCATCTACACGGCCTTTGACGTCCAGACCGCGCAGCCATGCCACACCGTATTCGGTCACCACATAATCCACATCGTTGCGGGAAGTCGTCACGACAGATCCCGGCGCCAGCATGGGCACGATCTTGGAGTGCAGGACTTCTTTCCCTTGTGCATCCCGGGTCGAATAGGTGGAATGCATGGCCAGGATCGATTTGCCGCCCGGTGAGAGCTGCGAACCGATCACGGTATCCGCCTGACCGCCACTGCCGGAATACTGACGATACCCGACCGATTCGGAAGCACACTGGCCGGTCAGATCCACCTCCAGCGTCGCGTTGATGGAAACGAACTTATTGACCTTGGCGATCTCCCCGGGATTATTGGTCACCAGGCAGGACTTAAACAAGACGGCCGGATTATCGTCCAGGAATTCATACAGCCGTTTGCTGCCCATGGTGAATGAGCAGAGCGATACGCCGTCGTAATACCCCTTCTGAGAATTGTCGACAGCGCCGCATTCGATCAGGTCCATCATGGTCTCGGTAAACATCTCCGTCTGTATGCCCAGATGCTTCTTGTTTCGAAGTTCATGCGCCACCGCGTTCGGAATATAGCCGATCCCCAGCTGGATCGTAGAACCGTCCTCAACCAGATCGGCAATATACTTCCCGATCACCGCATCTTTTTCTGTATACGGCTGGATCTTTGCTTCGGGAATCGGGCGGTCGGATTCCACGAGTGCCGTCACCTGTGAAATATGGACCATCGTGTCACCGAAAGTCCGCGGATAGTTCGGATTGACTTCCAGCAAAACAACAGCGCCTTGCCGGATGAGATCCATCTCATAGATTGCGCTGATTGATAAGGACAGATAGCCGTGTTTATCCATGGGAGAAACGGTTGCGAAGAGGACAGGCCGCCGGCCTTCATAAGCCGCCCTGTCCAGCGCTTTTCCCAGGCAGAACTGGGAGCGCTGCGGCACGACGGTCACCAGACCTTCTTTGTGCGCCTGCCGAAGACCGGCCGAAAGAAACCAGCCGGTATGGTTCACGATCCCCTTCATTTCAGGATCATGGAAAAAAGAATAATCCTGTGCGGGAACACAGGACGCGAACTGAACGTCTTTTACACCGGTAGTTTTCAGATACTCCATCTTTTTCAGCAGCGCCGCCGGTTCCGCCGCCGCCTGTGCGCAGACAATAAAATCCCTGCTCTGAATATGATCCAGAACCTGTTCAGCAGACATTTTCTTCTCCTGATACAGCTCCCGAGCCGTTTTCATAGGCTGTTCCCCCCTTGCTCCTCTTGCTAAACACACGCAGTTCCTTTAGAAACACTGTAGCATGTCCGGGAGCAAAAGGGAAATATACCTTTTTCATCGATCATGAATCAAATTCATTGTTATTGCCCACGAAGGCAGATTTCGAGAAATTTTTTCATCGGTTCCGTCAGAAGACGGTTTTGGGAGTAACACAATGAGAGGATCCAGGGCATCTGCGGTTCTTCAACCGAAAGCATCCTGACTTCGGACCTTCCCCACTTTTCGACCAGCCAGCGGGGCAGAAAGGTGATACCGAAATTGGCTGCCACCATGTCGTAAAGCATATCCCACTGCGAGCTCTCAAAGACGGTTTTCGGCTGAAAGCCGGCTTTCCGGCAGTAATCGTCCACAATTCCCCGGAACATATAATCCGGCGTCAGCATCAGGAAAGTTTCGTCCCGCAGTTCCGCAAGACGTACCTTTTCTTTTTCGGCCAGTGGGTGATTCCGCGAAACGCAGATTATGATCTGTGAGCGGTACACCGGCTTTTTGATATAATTTTCATTCTCAAACGGCTCCAGGATGATACCCATATCGATCTGGCCGACGTCCATCTTTTCGATCAGCGTGTTGGAAGGCGTTTCTTCGATGCTCAGCTTCACGTTCGGATATTCCTGCCGAAAAGCATACAGACGGGAATAAAAGTAAGCCGGTCCTGCCGTCGGCGGGATCCCGACGCTTAAGGACCCGCCCAGTCCCTGAAAATGCTGCTTCAGCGCTTCCGTCTCCGCCGCAAAATAATTCAGGACACGCTGCGCGTAGGCAAGCGTCAGTTCGCCTTCTTCCGTCAGCGCAAATGCCTTGCTCTGCCGGTCGATGATCTCCACGCCCAGTTCTGTTTCCAGGGCCTTGATCGATTTGCTCAGCGTCGACTGACTTAAGAACAGCTTTTCTGCTGCCCGCGTAAAGCTCTTTTGATTTGCGATCTCCACCAGGTAGACCAACTGATTATGCGTAACCATCCGGATCGCTCCTCCCATGCTTTTCCGTTCCGAAATCTATTCAAATTGTAGCACGTAAGGCGCATGCCGTCAATCACGCGTCCGAGGCGCCGTCCTTCCGGAAGGCTTAATAGAACATCTTCTTATACATCGCCCGGCGGAAGCGCATGATAAAGGAGGAAACGAAGAGGAAGATCCCGAAGAGGCCAAACACGGCTGCTGTATAGATCGACCAGTTGAACATGGTCCTCCCAAAAGCCAGATGCAGGAAAAACTCCAGCAGCATGGTCGCGCCGCCCAGCAAAAAGAAATAGATCCCCAAAAGCCGCAGCTTCATCCGCGGCTTTAATTTTAATACCGCAAGGCCGTAGGCCAGGAAGGTAAAGAGGAAGAGCAGGCCCGCCACCGGGAAAGCGAAAGGCAGGAACCATTTCCCGCCGGTATACAGGCAGATAAAGAGCAGAAAGCCTTCCAGGGCGGCAAAGCTCACGGGCAGGAAGATCGTCGGGTAATAGCGGACGAACCACAGCGGCAGGATCGCGACCGTATACACGAACAGGATCCCGGCCAGCACGTAGGCGGACCAGGCCAGGCGGCCGTAGTACACCAGGCAGGCCACGCTGCAGCCGATGATCACGCCGGCCAGAATGATGGTGAACACGCCCAGAAGCCAGTATTTTCCGCTGTTTCCCTTCTCGGGATACAGGCCCGGATTGTAGTGTGAGTTTTTCTCCAGCGGTTCCGGATCCCAGACCGGCGTGCCGCACAGGGGGCAGGCCTTCGTTCCTTTTTCCAGTTCCACGCCGCAGCGTACGCAGTACATATCAGTCCTCCTTCCGATCGGGCGTTCCCTCTTCGATATACACCGGAATGCCGCGCTTTACCAGTCTGGTAAAGAAGCGCCGTTCCAGCTCGGTCTCCCGGATATTCCGGATCATGTTGATGCAGCTGACCTCGCCGTAGGACGCCACCGAGCAGTTGTTTGGATAAGACGCCTGCGTGCCGATCACGAAATCCACGCGCGCAACGTACGGCTTCATTTCCTCCGGCAGGTCCACGCGCCCCAGATTGGAGATATTGATGCAGCCCTTCTTTTCGCCCACGCTGTTGTAAACGAGCCGCATGATCAGGTTCTTTAAAAACAGCGGGACCAGACGGATGCTCATGAGACGCTGCAGGTTGACGTTGGCTGCGACGCGGGCCGCCATCTTCTCCGGAGCCATTTCCAGCGCCATCTGCCGGTCGTATTCCCGGCAGAGGTCCTCCACGCGGTAGTCTTTCAGGCGCGGATCCACGCCGATATTCAGGGCCAGCGTGAAGTTCCGCATCGTGTCCGTCCCGAAGACCTTCCGCAGGTTGATCGGCACGGTGATCTTGACCGGCCGGCGCCTGGCCTCCCTCACGTGGCAGGCCTGCATTTCAGCCAGGGTCTCCAGCATGACGGCGGAAAGATAGCCCGTCACGGTGGTGCCGCAGGCTCTGGCCGCCTCCAGCAGCTTTCCCGTGGACACGATGCCGGTGATGATATGCCGCTCGCCGCCGGGCTCCCGCGTGCCGCTTAAGCGGTAGGCGGTCTCCTCCCGCCGGCTCATGGCGTATTTGCCGCTGGTGCGCTGGAAGACGTCCTCCATTTCCCAGTCCGCCGGCTGCGCTTTATAGTCCAGCACACCTTTTTCAGGCGTGACGTTGATGCCGTATTTGAGCTCCAGATAGCGCGAGGTCAGGGTCTTGACGTAGACCAGGCCGCCGCTGCCGTCCGTTAAAACGTGGAAAAACTCCACCGCGATGCGGTTCTCGTGATACAGAACCCGGAAGCAGCAGCGCTTCTGCTCCGCGGCGGACATGTGCGTTAAGGGGAAGGCGTACTCCGGCCGCGCCTGCGGAAGCTTTTTGACCTGCTCCAGGAAATACCAGAACAGCCCCCGTCCCAGCCGCACGTAGAGCGAGGGGAAGCGCGGCGCCAGATCTTCGACCGCCTGCTGCAGCAGGGCCGGATCCACCGCTTCCGTCAGATCCGCGGAGATCCGGAAGGTGTTCACCCAGACCCGGCTGCGGATGGCCGGAAAGATCAGTGCCGCGTTGTCGAGTCTCATCCATTTCCGGTTCATGCCAGTCTGCTCCTTATAAATTCACAGATCGCCTTATTGTCCGTCCGGCGGGAGCGGATGCCGTAGAAAATATAGGCATGCCAGAAACCCTCCGCCACGGTAAGCGTGACGGGCACGCCCGCCGCCTCCAGCGCCTTCGCCATGCGCAGGGAATCCTCCAGCATGATCTCGTCGCCGCCCACGAAGATCCGGCAGGCCGGCAGGCCTGACAGATCGCCAAAAAGCGGCGAGCAAAGGGGATCCTCCGGCCGGTCGGTATAATCGCGCGCGAAGATCTGAAGCTTTTCCTGCGTCATGGAGGGATCCGCCTCCCGGTTGTACTCGTAGGAAGCCCCGCTTAAGGTCAGATCCGTCCAGGGCGAGATGGCGACCAGGCCGGCCGGCTGGGGCAGACCCAGCTCCCGGCATTTTAAGCACAGGGCGTACAGAAGGCCGCCGCCCGCTGATTCTCCGATCAGGCAGATCTTTTCGCCCGGATACGTTTCCAGGAGATAGCGGTAGGCATCCAGGGCATCCTCCAGAGCCGCCGGAAAGGGATGCTCCGGTGCCAGGCGGTAAGCCGGGCAGAAGGTCCGGGTCTTGGCAACGGAAGCGATCAGCCTGCCGAAGCAGGCGGCGTACTCCGCCCCGCCCGTGCAGTAGCCGCCCCCGTGCAGATACAGAACGCTCCCCGGCGCCGCCGGTCTTTTCGGCAGAAGCATCACCGCTTCCTGCGTGGGCAGACTGACAGCCGTCTTCCGGACCTGTCCCCGGATCAGGCGGTTCATGATCTCGCAGGCAAGCGCCAGCAATTTCCGTTCGGTTCCGACAGGGTCCTCCTCCGGCAGCTGATTCAGTTTTCGCATGCGCTCCTTTAAAGCCGGAACCATGGCATCGGGGATCGTGGGCATGGGGATCTCTCCTTACCAAGAAGCGCCCGCTTTCGCGGGCGCCCCTCATTGTCTTTTCAGACGGCTGGAATTATTCGATGATCTCGGTCACGGTGCCGGAAGCAACGGTGCGGCCGCCTTCGCGGATAGCGAAGCGGAGGCCCTGCTCCATAGCGATGCGGGAGATCAGCTCAACCTTGATTTCAACATGGTCGCCGGGCATGCACATCTCAACGCCTTCGGGCAGCGTGCAGATGCCGGTCACGTCGGTGGTTCTGAAGTAGAACTGCGGACGATAGTTGTTGAAGAACGGGGTGTGACGGCCGCCTTCTTCTTTGGACAGAACGTAGATCTGACCCTTGAAGGTGGTGTGAGGATGTACGCTGCCGGGCTTAGCCAGAACCTGGCCGCGCTCGATCTCGTTGCGCTGTACGCCGCGGAGCAGGCAGCCAACATTGTCGCCGGCCTGGCCTTCATCCAGCAGCTTGTGGAACATTTCAACGCCGGTGACGACGACGGCACGGCTCTCGTCCTTGATGCCGACGATCTCAACGGTATCGGATACGTGAACAACACCACGCTCTACACGGCCGGTAGCAACGGTGCCGCGACCGGTGATGGAGAAGACGTCCTCAACGGGCATCAGGAAAGGCTTGTCGGTTGCGCGGACGGGATCCGGAATGTAGGAGTCAACGGCTTCCATCAGCTCGATGACCTTATCCTGCCAGGCGGGATCGCCCTGCAGAGCCATTAAAGCGGAACCGCGGATGATCGGGGTGTCATCGCCCGGGAATTCGTATTCGTCGAGCAGTTCACGGATTTCCATTTCGACCAGGTCAAGCAGCTCTTCGTCGTCGACCATGTCGCACTTGTTCATGAACACTACGACGTAGGGAACGCCCACCTGACGGGCCAGCAGGATGTGCTCGCGGGTCTGAGCCATAACGCCGTCGGTAGCAGCAACGACCAGGATAGCGCCGTCCATCTGGGCAGCACCGGTGATCATGTTCTTGACGTAGTCGGCGTGGCCGGGGCAGTCAACGTGAGCGTAGTGACGGTTGGGGGTCTCATACTCAACGTGAGCGGTGGAGATTGTGATACCACGGGCTCTCTCTTCGGGAGCTTTGTCGATCTGATCGAAAGCCACGAAGTCACCAAGGCCGTATCTCTCATGCAGGGTCTTGGTAATGGCAGCCGTCAGGGTGGTTTTACCATGGTCAACGTGACCGATGGTACCGATGTTACAATGGGGTTTGGTTCTTTCGAACTTCTGCTTTGCCATTTTTGGTCTCCTTAATTATTTTTTGATTGCCCCATTTGTAAAGGGCATTACTTTTTGAGTGCCACCTGTCATTATAAAACAGATGTTATTTTTTTACAAGTTTTTTTTCATGTTCTTTCTGTGAACATGGGGTCATCTCTTGGCAATGACCTTTTCCTGGACCGACTTCGGGGCGGGTTCGTATTTGTCGAAGAACATCGAATACGCACCGCGGCCCTGGGTCTTGGACCGCAGGTCGGTCGCATAGCCGAACATCTCGGCCAGGGGCACGTAGCAGCGGATCAGCTGGGAACCGTTGACGGCCTCCATGCCTTCGATCCGCCCGCGGCGGCTGTTCACGTCGCCGATAACGTCGCCCATGTACTCCTCCGGCGTGGTGATCTCCACGCGCATGACCGGCTCTAAGAGGATGCATCCGGCCTTCTGCATGGCGTCCTTGAAGGCCAGGGAGCCCGCGATCTTGAAGGCCATCTCGCTGGAGTCCACCTCGTGGTAGGAGCCGTCGAAGACGGTCGCCTTGACGCCCAGCACGGGGTAGCCGCCCAGGATACCGGCCTTGGTCGCTTCCTCGATGCCGGCGCCGATGGCGGGGATGTATTCCTTCGGAATGACGCCGCCCACGACCTCGGAGTTGAACTCGAAGGTATGCTCGGCATTCGCGTCCATGGGCTCGAAGCGGACTTTGCAGTGGGCGTACTGGCCCTTGCCGCCGGACTGCTTGACGTACTTGGACTCCACTTCCACGGTCTTGGTGAAGCCTTCCTTGTAGGCGACCTGAGGGGCGCCGACGTTGGCTTCGACCTTGAACTCGCGCAGCAGACGGTCCACGATGATCTCCAGATGGAGCTCGCCCATACCGGCGATGACCGTCTGGCCCGTCTCCTTGTTGGTGGTGACCCGGAAGGTCGGGTCCTCTTCCGCCAGCTTGGCGAGCGCTTCGCCCATCTTGTCCTGGCCGGCCTTGGTCTTCGGCTCGATCGCGACGTCGATAACCGGTTCCGGGAACTCCATGGATTCCAGGATGATCGGATGATCCTCGTCGCAGAGGGTATCGCCGGTCGTGGTGTTCTTTAAGCCCACCACCGCGGCGATATCGCCGGAATAGACCTTGCTGATCTCCATGCGCTTGTTGGCGTGCATCTGCAGGATGCGGCCCACGCGTTCCTTCTTCCCTTTGGAAGAGTTATACACGTAGGAACCGGCGTCCAGCGTGCCCGAGTAGACCCGGAAATACGCCAGCTTGCCCACGAAGGGGTCGGTCATGATCTTGAAGGCCAGCGCGCGGAAGGGGCCGTCGTCCGTGGAAGGGATGTCCACCGGGTTGCCGTCCATGTCCTGGCCCTGAGCGGGCGGGATATCAAGCGGGCTCGGCAGATACTCCACCACGGCGTCCAGCAGCTTCTGTACGCCCTTGTTGCGGTACGCGCTGCCGCAGCACACCGGGATGATCTCCATATTGATGGTCGCGCGGCGCAGGGCAGCCTTCAGCTGCTCTTCGCTCGGCTCCTCATCGTTGAAGAACATCTCCATGAGCTCTTCATCCGTCTCGCAGATCTTTTCGATCATCTGCTGACGGTATTCTTCGGCCTGCTCCTTCATGTCCGCCGGGATCTCGGTGATCTCGATCACCTCGCCCTTGTCGTCACGGTAGTAGTAGGCCTTCATTTCAAACAGGTCAATGAGACCGACGAAGCTTTCTTCCTTGCCGATCGGGAGCTGGATCGGGACGGGGTTGTGGCCCAGTCTCGTATGGATCATGGAGACCGCGTTTTCAAAGTTGGCGCCCATGATGTCCATCTTGTTGATAAAGGCCATGCGCGGGACGCGGTACTTGTCGGCCTGACGCCAGACCGTTTCCGACTGCGGTTCCACGCCGCCTTTGGCGCAGAATACGCCGACCGCGCTGTCCAGGACGCGCAGGGAACGTTCCACCTCGACCGTAAAGTCGACGTGGCCGGGCGTATCAATGATATTGATCCGGTGCTCTAAGGCGCCGGGGGCCGGCTTGTGCTCCAACTCCTTCGTCCAGTGACAGGTGGTAGCAGCAGAGGTGATGGTGATGCCTCTCTCCTGCTCCTGTTCCATCCAGTCCATGGTTGCGGTACCCTCGTGGGTATCGCCGATCTTGTAGTTCACGCCGGTATAGTACAAGATTCTTTCCGTAAGAGTGGTCTTACCGGCGTCAATGTGTGCCATGATGCCGATATTCCTGGTCCTCTCAAGCGGATATTCTCTTCCCGCCATGAATGCTTCCTCCCATTTCCTGTAAGCAATTGATTAGAATCTGTAGTGGGCAAATGCCTTGTTGGCATCGGCCATCTTGTGCATGTCTTCTTTCCGCTTTACAGCGGCGCCCGTGTTGTTGGCGGCGTCCATGATCTCACCGGCTAAGCGGTCCTGCATGGTCTTCTCGCCTCTCTTGCGGGAGAACATCGTGAGCCAGCGGAGCGCCAGAGCCTGACGGCGGTCGGGCCGCACTTCGATAGGCACCTGATAGGTGGCACCACCGACGCGCTTTGCCTTGACTTCGAGCATGGGCTTGATGTTGTTCATCGCATTTTCGAAAACTTCCAGAGCGGGCTTGCCCGTCTTCTGTTCGATCTGCTCGAATGCACCGTAAACGATCTTCTGGGCCGTTCCCCTCTTGCCGTCCAGCATGATGTTGTTGACCAGCTTGGTCACAACCTTGCTGCCGTAGATGGGATCCGCCAGCACGTCTCTTTTCTGAGTATGTCCTTTACGCGGCACGTTACTTCCCTCCTTAAATATTTTTCGATCGGACCTTCCTGTGGATGAACAAACGCGGAGCGTTTGTTTTTGAACCGCTCGCTTTGCTCGCTCCCAGTGGGTCTGATCACATTTAATTCATCGGTACTCACATGTGCTTTCTGTGTCCGTGCACGGCATGTATTTTTTGAGGAAAAATATGCCCGAGCACTTACTGTTTTCAGCTTGTGTGGTTCTTGATGAGACGACTGTTACTTCTTGGCAGCAGTCTTACCGGCCTTCGGCCGCTTGGCGCCGTATTTGGAACGGGCTTTTCTGCGATTCGCCACACCGGCGGTATCCAGCGTACCACGGATAATGTGATAACGGGTACCGGGCAGGTCCTTCACTCTTCCGCCGCGGATCAGTACCACGCTGTGTTCCTGAAGGTTGTGTCCTTCGCCCGGAATATAACTGGTCACTTCGATACCGTTGGACAGACGCACACGGGCGATCTTACGGAGAGCGGAGTTCGGCTTCTTCGGGGTGGTGGTCTTTACGACCGTGCACACACCGCGCTTCTGAGGGGAAGCCTGGGTCGTGGCTTTCTTGTGCAGGGAATTGTAACCCTTAAGTAAAGCCGGAGCCGTGGACTTCTTCTCGGAAGTCTGTCTGCCTTTTCTCACCAACTGATTAAATGTAGGCATACATTTTCCTCCTTTCCTCTGAGATTGTTTCGCACATTTTAACAGGGAAACCGCCTGCCTTCGCACACAAAAAGTAAGCGCTTTCAAAAACGTGCGCGACGATTATATACTGATTTCTTCAGGCTTGTCAAGCTTTTTTTGCAGGCAGGGGCTTTCTTTTTCACGTTTTTCTTTTAATTATTTTCGCCGGGCGGGTTATAAAAATAATGTTGAAAGGCGTCTCTGGCATTCCGGTCTTTAACCCTGCCGTTTTTTTCACTTTACGGCTGGCACGGCCGGGCAGAATCTGCTATAATCTGGGGCACTATGGATACCAGATATACTGTTTGTTTAATCAATGATTCCTTCCCGCCCTGCATCGACGGCGTCGCCACAACCGTGGTCAACTACGCCCGTCTCCTGCCGGAAAGCGGGATCTCTCCCGTCGTTGTCACGCCGGATCATCCCGCGGCGGACGACAGTGCCTATCCTTTTCCCGTCATCCGCTACCCGAGCCTTGATACGGAAAAGACGTTTGGCTATCGTGCAGGCAATTTCCTGTCTGCCGAAACCCTGGCTGCCGTTGAGAGGCAGCAGCCCGCTCTGATTCACAGTCACTGCCCCATCACGTCAACCTTCCTGGCAAGGCTGCTCCGGCGCACCCTGCCCATGCCGCTCATCCTGACCTATCACAGCAAGTTTGAGTACGACGTAGCCCGCATCATCAGGGGAAAACTGATCCAGGAGGAAGCGCTCCGGCTGCTCGTAAAAAACATTTCCGCCTGCGACGAAGTCTGGTGCGTCAGCCGCGGAGCCGGCGAAGCCCTAAAAGGAATCGGCTACGAGGGCGACTATATCGTCATGCCGAATGGCGTGGACCTGCCGAAGGGGCGTGTGGCGGACGCCCTGATTGAGGAAGTAACGGCCGGATACGATCTGCCGCAGGACGTCCCCTGCTTTCTCTACGTCGGCCGCATGATGTGGTACAAAGGTCTTCGGATCAATCTCGACGCGTGCGCCGCCCTGCATGAAAAGGGCGTTGATTTCCGCATGGTCTTCGTAGGCGGCGGCGGAGAAAAGGAAGCCGTCATGAGCTATGCAAAAGAGCTGGGGCTGTATGGGGAAGGCAGCTGCGGCAAGGTGATCTTCGTGGATCCCGTCTATGACCGGGAAAGACTGAGAGCCTGGTACGCCAGAGCGGATCTTTTCCTCTTTCCTTCCACCTACGATACCAACGGTCTGGTGGTGCGCGAAGCAGCCGCCTCGTATCTGCCGAGCGTGCTGATCAAAGGAAGCTGTGCCGCCGAGGACTCCGCCGACGGTGAAGACGGTTTTCTGATAGAAGAAAATGCACCGGCCATGACCTCTCTTTTAGAGGAGCTGTGCCGCCGGCCGGAGAAGCTGCGGGACGCCGGCGAGGCAGCCTGCCGGAATCTCTACCTGTCCTGGGAAGATTCGGTGAAAAATGCCGCCGCCCGCTACGAGATCGTACTGGAAAACTACCGGCGCGGCCTGTATCCTCTGCATGACAGTCCGGACGACGTCCTTTTCAACAGCGCCGCCGATCTGCTGAGCCGCTATAACCAGCGCCGCAACCAGGAATATGCCGCCCGCAAACGCCTGCAGAAATTCCTGAAAGCCGGGGAACGAGCTTCTGCCTGGACGGATTTCTTCGCCCAGGGCTACGGTGAAACCAGCGAGCTTCTGCAGGAAGAAAAGAAGGCACATCCCGAACACTTTACCGAATACAATCAGGAAGACTGGAACCCCTGGTGGGGGCTTTAATGAAAGGAAGCAGGACCGTCCGAATACGTCCGGTCCCCGACGGAAGGCCAATATGATCCGAAGATTTACCGCGGGCGAACCCATCCTTACCGACGCTGCGGTGCGGCAGATCCCTGCCGAAAGCATAGCTGCTTTTCCATACCCGCACTGCCGTGACGGCAGTCGCTTTTCGTTTACTTTCCCGCTGGAAGACGGCGAGATCGTGTACGGTCTCGGCGAGGCGCCGCGCGGCATCAACAAGCGCGGCTGGCTCTACAAAAGCTTCTGCAGCGACGATCCCTTCCACACCGAGGACAAGCACGCGCTTTACGCCGCCCACAATTTCCTGCTGCACGGAGGGCCGTTGGGCGGGTTGGGCGGAATTTTCCGCGGGATCTTCATCGATTTTCCGGCCGAGATCGTCTGGGATATCGGCTATACCCGGCCGGAGGAAGCGGTGATCACGCTGGACGGAACGGATTTTGACATCTACCTGATCGAAGAGGAGACGCCGCGCGCCGTCGTCCGTGAATTCCGCGCCCTGATCGGAAAAAGCTACATCCCGCCGTTCTGGGCCTTCGGCTTCCTGCAGTCCCGCTGGAGCTATTATAACGCCGACGCGGTGAAAGACGTCATCCGCGGCTACGATGAAGCGCGGATCCCGCTGGACGGCGTCTGCCTCGACATCGACTATATGGAGCGCTACAAGAACTTCACCGTGAACGGGGAAGCTTTCCCGGATCTCAGACGCTTTGCCGCGGAGCTGAAGGCGCAGGGGATCCATCTGATCCCCATCATCGACGCCGGCGTCAAAAAAGAGGACGGCTACGGCGTTTACGAAGAGGGTCGGGACCGCGGCTATTTCTGCAAAAACGCCGACGGCAGCGATTTCGAAGGCGCCGTCTGGCCCGGGATCGTCGGCTTTCCGGACTTCTTACGGCCCGAGGTGCGGGAATGGTTCGGCGAAAAGTACCGCGTCCTGACGGATCTGGGGATAGACGGCTTCTGGAACGACATGAACGAGCCGGCCATCTTCTATTCGGCGAAGGGACTGAAGGAAGCCTATGAAAAAGCCGCGCGGCTGCGCGGCGAAGAGCTGGATCTGACGGGCTTTTTCGCCTTGAAGGACGCCTTCGCCCGGCTTGACAACAGCCCCGACGACTACGCGTCGATGTTTCATGAGATCGGCGGCCGGCCGGTGAACCATCTGCACGTGCACAACCTCTACGGCGCCTCCATGACCCGCGCGGCCGGCGAGTTCTTCGAGAAGGAATTCGGAAAGGAGAAGGTCCTGCTGTTTTCGCGCGCTTCTTACATCGGCGCGCACCGCCACGGCGGCATCTGGTTCGGCGACAACCACTCCTGGTGGCAGCACATCCTGCTGTGCCTCAGAATGCTTCCCTCCGCCAACATGTGCGGTTTCCTTTACTGCGGGGCGGATCTGGGCGGCTTCAACGGCGACGCCACGCCCGATCTGCTGCTGCGCTTCCTCGCGCTCGGCGTCTTCACGCCCCTCATGCGCAACCATTCCGCCCTCGGCACCCGCAGCCAGGAGTGCTTCCGCTTCGGCGATCCCGCCCCTTTCCGCGATATCATCCAGGTGCGCTACCGCCTGATCCCCTACCTGTACCAAACCTTCCGCCGCGCCGCCGAAGCGGGCGACATGATGTTCCGCCCGCTCTCCTTCGATTATCCGGACGACCCCATCGCCCGCGAGTGTGAAACGCAGCTGCTGCTCGGCGAGGAGTGCATGATCGCCCCGGTCTGCGAGCAGAACGCCTCCGGCCGGACGGTGTACCTGCCGGAGGAGATGTGCTTTGTGAAGCTTTCCGGCGAGAGAATCGTTTCAAAGGAAGTCCTCCCGAAAGGCCTTCACTACGTCCGCGTCGCCTTAAACGAAGTGCCGCTGTTCTTAAAGAAAGGCAAAACCGTTCCCCTTTGCCGTCCCGCCCTGCGGACGGCCCAGCTGGATACGGAAACGTCCGAAAACCTCACGTGGTAGAGAACTTTCCAGCAAAAAAGCGGCAGCCTTCACGGGCTGCCGCTTTTGCGTGGGTTCTTTCTTTCAGTATCAATACTTGCCCAGGGACCCGGACAGCGTTTCGTTCGGATTCTCGGCGTGCTCCACGTCCTTGCCGGGCAGGATCGCGTTCAGCACGATGCCGGCGATGGAGGCGATCGCCAGGCCGGACAGGGCGATCTTCACGCTGCCGATGGTGAAGGAGATCGCGCCGGTGGCGTTGTTGCCGGCCGTGGTGATGTCCGCGCCCAGAAGGCCGGAGAAGTTGACGCCGAGCGCCAGGCCCAGGATCACGGCCGCCACGATGACGTTGCGGCTCTTCTGGAAGTCGGTGTGGTTCTCAACCATGTTGCGGACGCCGATCGCGGAGATCATGCCGTAGAGGATCAGGGAAACGCCGCCGATGGTCGCTACCGGCATCACGTGGATGATGGCCGCGAACTTCGGGCAGAAGGACAGGACGATCGCGTAGAGGGCCGCCAGACGGATAACGAAGGGATCGTAGACCTTGGTCAGGACCAGGACGCCGGTGTTCTCGCCGTAGGTGGTGTTGGCCGGGGCGCCGAACAGGGCCGCGATGGTGGTGCCGATACCGTCGCCGATAAGGGTGCGGTGCAGGCCCGGATCTTCAATGAAGTTCTTGCCGACGGTGGAGCCGATGGCGGAGATGTCGCCGACGTGCTCCATCATGGTCGCGACCGCGATCGGGACGATCGTGATGATCGCGCTGATCAGGAGGCCGGTGTCGACCTTGCCGCCGAACAAACCGAATACGGTGTTTTCCCAGGCGACCGGCAGGCCGATCCAGGCCGCTTCCTTCACCTCGGTGAAGTCGACCTTGCCGGCGATGGCGGCTACCAGATAAGAGGCTACGACGCCGAGCAGGATCGGGATGATCTTGACCATGCCCTTGCCCCAGATATTGCAGGCGATGACGACCGCGATCGCGATCAGGGCGATCCACCAGCAGTCCTTGCAGTTATTGATGGCGGACGGAGCCAGGATCAGGCCGATGGCGATGATGATGGGACCGGTGACCACGGGCGGGAAGAATTTCATGACCTTCTTGCTGCCGACCGTCTTGCAGATGAGAGCCAGGATCAGATACAGCAGGCCGGCGCAGGCGACGCCGACGCAGGCGTAAGGCAGCGCCTTGGCGGCTTCCAGACCGGCTTCCTTGCCGGCGGCAACGACTGAGAAATACCCGCCTAAGAAAGCGAAGGACGAGCCGAGGAATACCGGAACTTTGCTCTTTGTCACGAAGTGGCAGAACAGCGTGGCCAGACCGGCGAACAGAAGCGTCGCAGATACGGACAGGCCCGTGAGGATCGGGACCAGCACGGTCGCGCCGAACATCGCAAACAGGTGCTGCAGGCCCAATACCAGCGTCTTGCCGGTGCCCAGTTCCTTGGCGTTGTAAATAGCGCCGTCTTTGTTGTTACCCATAGGATACCTCCCTATTTCGCGGTCACGGCCGCGTTTTAATATTCTGACGGGCTTTCCCGTCTGCCCCGTTCTTTTTGCTCCGGGGCTTTATGCCAAACGGGAAGCCCGTTTATGCCAGATCAAAAAGCTCCACGGCGGTGTACTCCTCAAAGGGCGGGATCTTCACCTTGATGAACTCGCTGCGGGAGGTCGGCACGTTCTTGCCCACATAGTCCCCGCGGATAGGCAGCTCCCGGTGCCCCCGGTCCACCAGCACCGCCAGCTGTACGGAGGCAGCCCGGCCGTTGTCCTTTAAGGCATCCAGCGCGGCGGAGGCCGTGCGGCCCGTGTAGAGCACGTCATCCACCAGCACCACGTGGCGGCCGTCGATGGAGAAGGGCAGCTTTCCTTCGTGCACCACCGGATTCGGCGCGGTCAGCTGCAGATCGTCCCGGTAGAAGGTGATGTCCAGCTCGCCCACGGGGACCTCGGTCCCTTCGATCTGAGCGATGTTCTGCGCGATGATCTTCGCGAGCGAAACGCCCCGGCGCTTGATCCCGACGATGCACAGGTTCTCCGCCCCGTTGTTATGCTCCACGATCTCGTGCGAGATCCGCTTTAAGGCCCGGGCGACGGTGGCATCGTTCATCAGTACGGCTTTGCAGCGTTCCATCCTCTTCTCCTTCAACAAAAAGGCCCTGCCGGATGCGGCGGGGCCTGATCTACGGGAACCTGGTTACACAGGGAAAGATCCTTTATGAGCCTTGCCGACATCTCTGTATCAGCTTAAAACCTGTTTGTCATACGGAGTGTAGCATACCGGCCGGGACTTGTAAAGAGGGGAAATAAAGAATAAAGGGTTTTTTCGCAAAAGAAAAAACGGCATTGACAAGCCCCCGCAAAAGAAAGTATGATGCAGGCAGGACGGCCGCGCCGGCGGCGTCTTCCATCACGTTTTGACAAGGATTCCACCATGACTGAGAAGCTTTTTTATCAGGATTCCCATCTGTTTGAATTTACCGCCGAGGTGCTTTCCTGCGCACCGGAAAAGGGAAATTTCGCCGTGGTGCTGGACCGCACGGCCTTCTATCCGGAGGGCGGCGGCCAGCTGACCGACTTAGGCGAGATCGACGGCGTGCCTGTCGTTTTCGTGAAGGAAGTGGATGGCGGGATCCGCTACTACTGCACCGCGCCGTTTGAGCCCGGACAGCACGTCACCGGCCACGTGGATCGGGAGCGCCGCCTGGACCTCATGCAGCAGCATTCCGGCGAGCATATCGCAAGCGGGCTCATCTGCACGCATTTTTCCTGCGAAAACGTCGGCTTCCACATCTCCGACGATTTCGTCACCATCGACTACAACGCCTCCATCAGCTGGGAAGAACTCAAAGCCGTGGAGGACGAAGCCAACCGGGCCGTACGGGACAACAAGCCCGTCCATATCTGGGTTCCGTCCAAAGAGGAGCTGGCCGCCCTCGAGTACCGCAGCAAAAAGGAGCTCGAAGGGGACGTGCGCATCGTGGAATTCCCGGGCACGGACATCTGCGCCTGCTGCGGCACGCACGTGACGTACACCGGCGAGGTGGGGCTCATCAAGTTCGTGAGCCTGCAGAGCCACCGCGGCGGCGTGCGCATCGAGATGCTGAGCGGCAAACGCGCCTTCGAATACGTCCGCAGGCTGTGCGAGGAAAACAAGAGCATCTCCGTCCAGCTCTCCGCGAAAGAGACCGCCACGGCGGCGGCCGTCACCCGCCTCAAAAAAGAAGCCGCCCAGATGCATGAGCGGCTGGCAGCGCTGGAGACCGAAGCGATAGAACGGAAGGCGGCCGAGCTGGCCGGGAAGGGAAACGTTATTTTAAGCGAAGCCGGCATGGGCGTGGATTCCGTCCGGCGGCTCTGCTCCGCCGTTACGGAGACCTGCGGCGGCTTCTGCGGCGTGCTCTCCGACTGCGGTGAAGACGGCGTGCGCTACGCCTTCGGGCAGAAAGGCGGGGACCTCCGGGCCTTAACGAAGGCCGTCAACGAAGCCTTTTCGGGGCGCGGCGGCGGCAAGCCCTTCTTCACGCAGGGCACCCTGCACGGGGACGCCGGGGAGATCGAAAGTTTCCTGCGGGAAAAATTAGACTGACCACCCTTTACCGGCAACAAGCCAAGCCAAACGAATGCGAAACAGGCCCGGCACTGTGCCGGGCCCGATTTATTTGCAGGTCACCATTAATTCTTCATCCCCCAAAGGATCTCGCCTTCCGCGGCCTCTTTCGTGATATCGAAACGGAGCAGATAGTAGTGCGAGTCGGGCGGGAACGTCTGCAGGTCAAAGAGCAGGCTGTCCGCATCTCCCCAGAGCAGCTGCATCACAGTGGGCTTCGCCGGATCCAGCTTCAGCTCCGACGGCATTCTCAGGATCCCCTCATACAGCGTCCGGCCGGAAAAATCCTTCACACAGGCCGTATAGGAGCCGTCCTCTTGTCTCTGGGGATGCAGGGCAACCGCCACATTATCCGACAGGTGCCAGCCGTTATACCCTTCAAGATCAAAATCGGGCAGTACAGTCAGCTCATTTGCTTCCAGCCGGTACAGCTGCGCTTTTTTCGTGCCGTCCGGCAGGGTACTCGACCAGGAAGTGAGATATAAGCTGCCGTCGCTGCCGATCGCTATTTCATCCCTGCAGCGTCCGCTTTCGCCATCCTGCAGCAGCGGCTGCGTCTCCTTCGTTTTCCAGTTGCAGCACCAGACTTCATTGCAGGAACGGCCGTCCCCATCAACCCCGTATGACAGGAAATATACGTAATCTCCCGCGATTTTGACGTTGTACGTCGCATCAAAGCCGTCTTCTTTCAGGAAAAGGATTTCTTTTTCTCCCGTTTCCAAAGAGACCTTATACAGTACCGTCCAGAGCACCGGCATCCCGTTCTCAACCGTTTGCCAGTCCGCCATGCCGAAGAACTGCCCCTGATGCAGCAGATAGAACTGGGTCGCGTACTCTTCCTCGGCCAGTTCCAGATGGAACCGTCTGTCAGATCCGTCCTCCGCAATGCTCCACAGGCCGTACCGGGTCGGACGAGAAGGCTCTTCGGAAATGGCGCTGATAAACCAGAGCCGGCCCTGCCAGGCACTCAGGCTGTTGTTGCGGATCTGCCCCACGTAGGCGCCGCAGTAGATGTCTTTATGCGTGCATTCCGGTTTATTGCAGAAAACGCCGGATTCTCCGCTCTGCTTATCGTAAAAATACAGGTACGACCCGCCGAAAGACGTGCCGTAATACGCCAGATCCGTTTCCGCCAGGTTGTCCCAGCGTCCACCGATCCGGTTGTCAAAGGCGTAATTCGTCAGAAGGCCGCCTTTATCGGACGGGCCTGCCGTTTCGGGCGGCCCGCTTTCCCGGGTAGATACCTCGGAAGGCTCCGTCTGTCCGCCGGAGGGAAGGGTCATCTCCTGCGAGGGTGTCGGGGCGGACTGACTGCCGGGCCCATCAGGCTGCGTAGGATCTTGCTGCTGGCTGCAGGCGGAAAGGCAGGCCAGTGCAGTAATAGTCAGAAGCAAAAAAACAAAAACAATAACTATCTTCTTCATTGTTCTAATTCTGTTGGTTCATTGATTCCGGAATCCAATGAGATAATATCTCAGACTCGCATGCGTTATAAAAGAAGATCACCGCATCAACCGAAATATCAGAATCAAGTGTTTTCGTTCTGGATGCATAAAATGTTCCAGTTGTCGAAGAGTAACCGTGACGCGAATTATCGTCAAAGTCAAAAACCGTAAAATCAACGCTGCAGCTGTATGCCGGCGGATCAATTCCCGGCCGATTCGTTTCAACAAGCAATTCCGAAGCGCTTACGGTTTGACCGTTTACGCTTCCGTTGCACTCTGCATCTCTTCTGTAAACAGGTATCTCCAACGAAAAACTTTCGTTGAATGCACCGACAGACAGGACAATAGCCATACACATCGCTAAAACCACAAAAGCAGAACTACATACCCTTTTCATTGCAACCTCCTTTATAGAAACTGGTGAGTCATTCAATTATTTCTTTAACGCCCGCAGCCACTCGAAGCTGATCATATATCCTTCCTGCGGGTCCCACATTCCTACTTCCACTTTGTGCGTCGCCTGATTATTATTCAGGGGAAAGAAAGTATCCTCCCATTTTTGACATCTGTAAAGGAAGAAAATGTACTGCTCGCCAACTCTTAGCTCCGGGGTGCCTTCATAGGTACAGATCACGTCTTCCGTTTCTCCGCCCAGAGTCAGGACCTGAATCACACGGCCCGTCAATGCATCATTCTTATAACTTTCCGTGACCATAACCTCCCAGACTGTCACAAGATCTTTGCGGGGGTCTTCTTCCTCTTTTATATCAATTCTCAGCGAACGCCACTCGCAGCTCTGTCCGACAACCGTGCCATATACGATTTCCGCAGCTGCCTCTGCCAGCTCCTCTCTGGAATTGTACCAGCGATAGCTTGCGGATCCTTTCAGGACGGTTTTTATTTTCTGCTGCTCCTGCGTTTTCTGAATGACGCCCAGAGCCGGATTTGAGCGCTCTTCTCCCAGATTCATTTCTCTGACAAGCGACGCCGCTGCTGCATTTTCTGCTGTCTGTACTGAATCGGCCTCATGCTTCTCCTGTATGTTTACTGTTTGCTTTGCCGTACATGCGCTAAGGGCCAAAGAAAGAATCACGCCAAAAACGGCCAAAAATGCTTTCTTCTTCATGTTCATGGTATCATCCCTTTCTGCTTCTGCCGTTAAAGAAGTTTGAATCATCAGATTCTTTCACCGCGTCTGAATAGCCCACATTAATTCTTCCCGGAGCGTTCCGCCCGCCAAAGTATAATAGACCATCGTGGTCAATGCATGACCATTTTCGTCTTCCCACTCATACTCATAATAAAGACCGTTTTCATCTCCGAACAAAGCACACAGGGCATGGTAATGCCACTTACTGTTCAGATCTGCCTGGAAATTCATAGAAACGGGGCCTTCATACAGTACGGTTCCATCCCATTTTCGAACAAGCACAATCGTATCAATGACGTCTTCCTTCATATTGTGGTTTGGCCCGACGCCGCTCGCAATCAGGATCCCGTTTGAAAAATACAGCATATCGTATTTTTCCTGATTGGGGAGCAGGTCCTCTCTCGGCAGCAGCTCGCCGTCTTGCAGCTGGAACAGATGATCATTCGTCACTCCGTTTTTCAGGAAGATCGTTCCGTCTTCCGTTTTCCAAATGGAATCCAGGCACAAGGAAAGTCCCTCTTTTGAAAGCACCTCCTGCAGCTCCCGTTTTTCCGTATCCCAACAGAGCAGTTGAGCACTGAATGTTTCTCCCTGACGGCTTGACAAAACAAACCATACTGATTTTTCTTCAAAAAACGGCATAACCTTAACCGATTCCCGGCCAGTGCGATCAAGAATCGTTACTGAATCCGTTCCGTCTATGGGGATCATCCTGACAGTCAGCCGAAGGAAAGGATCCGCCTGATCTACTTCTTCTTTTTGATGAACGGCATAAACAAAACCCTGATTCAGATAGGCATTATTGATTCCTTCCTGATAATAATCCCAATTCAGTTCCAGCCGGCGATCCGTGCCGTCAGGATTCATGCTGTAAACCCCTGGCACACCCCGGGTCTGCGGATCCGTTTTGACAACACCGACCCAGTACAGTCTGTTCTGATACAAACTTAAACTGCTTTTGGGTACTGATCCGACATACGCATTGCACTGATCATTATTATGGAGGCACTCCGGTCTTCCGCAAAGAGGGCCGCCGATATGGTTGGTTTTATCCCAGCCCATAATGAGTCCGCCGAAAAAAGGGATACTGTAAAGCGAATCTTCTGTTTCAATAAAGTTGCCGTTTAAGTATACCGCCCGGTTATCCAACGGCTGTTCTTTCAGCAGAACAATCGGACTCTGTTCGGCTGTCGCAGAAGCATCAGTATTAGTCTGCGTATTATTATCACCGGAAACAGCCGGCACTTCGGGAACCGGCTCTGTTGCTTCTCCTTGATAACCGCAGCCGCTTATGCAAAGGATCAGTATCAGGAAAAAGAGCATTCCTGTCCCGTATATAGTCTTTTTTGCCTGCATAAAACACCCCTAGTTACTGGGCCAATATGTTTTTTTCAGCACAAGAGTCCGATTTACATTGTTATGAAACTCTGCTTTTGCATACGGCGATGACGGAATTGTCATCGAAGAGATTTCTGCCGACAAATACCCAAACGCATCGGCAGAATCCACCACCCCTCCGGTGGATGAAAGAAAAACAATGTGAACATCACATCCTTCTATTGGCGCCCAAAAACTGATTTGATCGTTATCCACCAGTTGTATTCTTGCTTTTGTAATATGCGTGCTTAACGTAATCTCTCCGGTACAGACAGCATCCTTCTGGTAATATTGGTGTCGTTCATTAAAACTCCAGTCAGCGGCCAACACACTGTTAGCAATCCCTCCTATGCACAGCATTGCTAAAAGTAATCCGCGTAACTTAGCTCTCTTTGTTGCTTTGTTTTGCATCATTATTTCGTTCTCCTCTCTTGTACATGTTTACTACTTTCTATTTGTTCGTCTTTACCTTATCACAAATCATTGCCAAGGTCAACAGATGTATTAATATTTTATATATTGAATTGTTTTTACATATGTGTTATAGTTTTATTTATCAATAAGGTTTAGGATTTTTCTCTATGGGAACCTATGCAGCAAACATTTACAGAAAGGGTCTTCTGCCGCTGATCATCCTTTTGCTTCTGAAGGATCAGGATATGTACGGTTATCAGATGGTACGGGAATTGGATACCAGAACAGCCGGGAATATCACAACGCAGGAAGGCGCTTTATACCCTGTCCTTTATGCTCTATGTAAAACCGGTTATGTTTCCGAACGGAAAGAGTTGGTAAAAGAGAGGCGTTTTCGTATAATGTACCATCTGGAGCCGGAGGGAGAACAATACCTGAAAGGACAGATTGACGAGTATGAAAAGGTCGTTTCTGCCATGCAGGCGCTCATTAAACCGGCAAAGGAGACTTTATAAAATGAATGGATTAAGTAAATATAAAAAGAGAGTTTTTGCATGCCTGACATGTACCCGGGAAGAAAAAGAGTACTGCTTCTCACGTATAGCTGAAAGTCTAGGAGAGAACACCGATTGCAGCTTTGAAGAGCTTGTGGAGCGTTTCGGCGAACCCGAAACCGTTGCAGCTTCTTTTCTGGATAATCTTCCGGCAGAAAACAATATGAGCGCTATATCGACTGAAAGGCGAAACTCAGCCCGTTTTAAAAAAATTGTTTTCATTGTTATTGCAATGATTGTTTTCATTATCGTCTTCTTCTGCTTTTGGGATGCCAAAACGCGTGGCGGCGATAGTGTAATTGATGGGCCAACTATTATATCTTCCTGGGAAGATGCCAATAATACGAAAGGAGAAAACTGATTATGAAAAAGGTTCTTATGTTTGTTTTGACATGCAGCCTGTTATGTGC
>JAEEGI010001680.1_pt1 | contig 54903 bp, 69 predicted proteins | sample 8958751 | NCBI WGS metagenome assembly JAEEGI01 (sample SAMN16246545, study PRJNA631951) | gut metagenome | biome: gut microbiome; feature: rumen; material: KS-attached | host: Bos | place: Iran: Karaj | collected 2018-10
GCCGTCAAGATCGACAAACCGATCGACCCGGAGCTGCTGACTGTCCAGAATACGCTGTCGATCTAGAAATGAATGCCGCAGCCTGCGATGAACGCGGGTGATGCGATGTAGCCGTAGCCGGCGCTGATGCTGACTGGGCCGAAATGAAGCAGGACGCCGGCTTCGACGGATAATCCTGCGCGTGACCAGTCGCCGACACGGGCCCACTGCCCGGCCGTATCCTGCCAGTCCAATTCCTCTTTTCCGTATCCTGCGCCTGCGTACAGGGCCAGGTTCTTTGCCGGGTAGAATAGCACTCCGGCATTCAGCACACCGACGCCATAGCGGTCTTTCCCGTTACCCCAGAACATGCCCCCCGCATCCAACGCGCCGGAGGAGTTGCAAGCATAGGCGCTGCCGGTTCGGACGAAGTTGGACCTACCGGAAACGAAACAACCCCAGCACGAACGGGGCGGGGTATAGAACAGACTGGCGCCGAATGAGAAACGGCTGCGGGAGAGCCCGGCGAGGGCCAGGACGTCGATGTCCGCCCGTTGCGGTATGCTGCTCTTCGCAGGCGCTGAGGCCCTGCAGGGGAAGGGGTCTGGTTGCGTGCGTCCCGTGCAGGATAGGGGAACGGAAAGCGCCCGGGGGGGGGCCAGCGCCGGCATCGGATTCCTGCCCGGAATCGTGCGCTCGGGCCGGGAGGACGCTTCGGGCGAAGGTGTTTGAGGCTTCTGCCGGGCTGCAACTGCCTTCCCGGGGCTGGAAGCTGTCGCAGCCGGAGCGTGTCTACCCGGGGGTGTTTCCGGGGTGACCGCCGGCACGGCTGCTTTTGGATCCGGGGTGCCCAGGGCGGCGGCGTACCGGTTCCGGATGGTCATGAAACGCGCCCGTTGAATCTCCGACATCGATCCCGACGCATCCTGCAGCGTCTGCCGGAGCCGGTCCCATTCTTTCAGCAGGGACGCGACTTCCTTGTCTTTGACGGCTTCGCCGGAGACGATGCGCGAGCGCAGGGAGAGGCATTGATCGCAGACGGTCTCGTAGCGGTCCAGTACCGTGTCCCATTTTTCTCGGGCCCCTTGTGCGTGCGCCGTAAAGCGGGAAAACAAAAGCACGCAGAGGCAGATGAACGCAAAAAAGCGTATCTTTGCGGACGTATGGAGGAGGATTCCGCTTTTTTCGGCCCTTGCGGGGCCTGTGATGCCGTCGCGGATGCAACGCCCGTGCTCGTGCACCGTTCCGAATCGGGATGGTGCGAGGTCTGGCGCGTGGTCCGGGAAGGGCGTTTCGTGGCTGTCAAGGCCTTGCGGCCAGAATTTCGGGGGCAGGCCCTTTACGAGGCGCGCCTGCGGAAAGAGTTCGAGATCGCTTCCTCCCTGTCTCACCCCGGCGTGTGCGAGATGATCGCCTTCGGTGAATCGCCGGAATATGGGCCTTATCTTGAGATGGAATGGATTGAAGGCCAATCGCTTGCCGAGATCCTGAAGGCGGGAGTGCCGGATGCGGCGACGGGCCGCCGGATCGTTTCGCAGCTCTGCGGAGCCCTGTCCTATATCCATGCGCACCAGATCGTCCACCGGGACATCAAACCTTCCAACCTCCTCGTCACACGCAACGACGGAACGCTGAAGATCATCGATTTCGGGATGGCTGACGCCGATGACTGGTCCTCGCTGAAAGAGCCGGGTGGTACGCAGTCCTTTGCGGCGCCCGAGTTGCTTGCCGGTGCTGCCGTGGACTGCCGGGCCGACATCTATTCCCTGGGGAGAGTCATCTCCCAACTGTTGCCGAAGGCGCGGCGCGTCGTCGCCCGTTGCACGGCGCAGGATCCTGCCCGGCGTTATCCGGATGCGGCTTCCGTTTGGGCGGACCTGGAACGCTCCCGCAAAAGGCCTGCGCGCATCCTGGTTCTCCTCTTGTCCTTGATTGTCCTGGCGGCTGTGGCCGTCGCAACCGTGTACCGGTACGGGAAGGCTTCCGGGGCCCAGGAAGACCCTGAGACGCTCCTGACCGACCCTTCCGCCATCGACGAGATCTTCCGCCAGGCGACGGAGATGGTCATTTCGGAAGACGGTCAGTAAGCGCGGGGCTCTCATGATGACGCAGGCTTAATCGTCCAGGATTTGGATGGCGGTCAGGCCCTTGGCGCGGCCTGCGACGTACGGCGGCATCGTTTCCCCGTCCCTTTCGATGTCCAGGTAAAGGGGCTGGCCCAGGAGGAACCCGGCGCTATGGATCTTGTCGCCGGCGCGGAGTTTCGATGTCCCCGGGTCTTCCACTTCGAAGGCATACTCTCCGAGATAGCGGATGCGGACTTTCCGGTCGGGCATCCAGCTCAGGCTGAGCCGGGTTCCGGCGCTCAGGTCCCGCGTGCGGAGGCTCTCTTCGGTGAAATAATTGGAAGTCTCCTGAAGCTCGATGCACAGGGCGCGGTAGTCCTTCCGGCCGGCAAAGCGCGACAGGATGTCAAGCGTGGACATGCGCTGGCGGGGGTTGAGACGGACATAGCCCCAGATGCGCTTCAAGGTTGAGGGAGAGATCCTTTCGCCGGTCCGGACCTCGATGCTGTCGGCGAGGGCGTCGAAATCGGTCGTCGTTTCGAGCCGGCCTCCGTACTGCCTGGAGACTTCCTGGATCAGGAATTGGAATTCGGGGGATTTATTCATAGGAAAGTTGTGTGTGGTCATCTTTTCGGATTACGCCGATAGTCTGTCCTTTCTGGAGCAGGATGCGCTCCAACCGGGGGCAGTCGGTGCAGTCCAAGTCGTTCAATTTCGGGCATTTCCTGAGATCGAGTAGGGATAGCTGGGTCCCGGCGCAGTTGAGGTAACGCAGGTTTGCGTTGTTTAGTTGCAGTTCGGTCAGGGGGTTCTCGTCGCAATGAAGTTCATCCAGCTGGTGAAGCCCCCGTACGTCGAGCGTGACGAGCCGGTTGGCTGCCAGGCTGAGGAGGCTGATCTGCTTGAGTTGAGACAGGTCGATGGACTCCAGCAGGTTGTGGGGCATCTCCAGACGGGTCAGAAGGGGGGCGGGACTGGGATCGAGGGTCGTGATGCGGTTGTGTGGCAAGTAGAGCATGGTCAGCAGGGGATTGCCACTGAGGTCGAGAGTGCTCAGCTGCCCCCGGGGCTCGCCGTCCGTCAGACTGCCTTCCGCGTGGATCTTGTGGAGGTTCGGGAAATGATGGATGCCCTCCAGGGAGGCCGTTTCGTCGGTGTTGAGTTCGATGATTTCGATGAGTCTAGCTTCCTGCGCGCAGAGGCGGCCGTCCTTGTCCGTATCGTAGTTCCAGAGGACCCAGGCTCGGAAATGGTCGTCGGGGATGTCGATGTAGCTGGGGATTTCCGGTTGATCGGGGTTGTCCGGGTCGGGGTTGTCCGGTTGGTCGGGCGTATCCGGTCCATCCGGTTCGTTCGGGTCATCGGGGACAGGGAAGGCTTTCGTCCGGAACAGCCGGGCCTCGGAGCGGCATTGCAGGCCCGCGCCGTTGTCGGCATAGGCCTCAAAGACGTAGGTGGCGCCGTCTTCCAGCCCGCTGATGCGGGCGGTGAAGGTTTCGCCGTCCATTGTCGCGCCGGCACTCATCGTCCCCGTTCCGGGCAGGGCGACTGCAGCATCGGAGACGGCTTCCGCCCCGTCTGCAGCCTTCGCATAGACGAATCCCGCCCCGGCCATTCTCCCTCGACCCTGAACCCGGGCGACCAGCGTGGCCTCCGTCTCCGTGATCTCCGTGGCCTCGATTCCGAGAATCTCCGGCGCCGCCATACGCCATGCATCAGGCAGCCGCCCGCAGGCACCGCCCAGAAGGCAAAGGAATATGGGAAACAACAGCCGTCTCATCTCCATACAAATTTAGCAATATCTCCCGAATGTCTGTCCTCTGTCCGTCCCGTCGCCGTGATATGACCCGGAGATGAACTTGATTGCAGGGGGGTAGAAGATTACTTTTGTGAAATAGTATTGTTCATTAACTAAAGTCAACGCGCTATTATTGAGAGTCTAATTTTTTTTCTACTATGAATATTAAATCATTAATAACGGCAATCTTTGTATTGTCTTCATTTCCCTTCTTTGCCAAGGGGCAGGTCGCTTTATCGGATCGCCAAAAAGAAAACATCAAAGGAGATGTATCGTGCATTACTGAAATGAATGAATACTATTATGAAGAGTGGGGTGAGACAAAAAGGCAATTGGATACACTCAGGCGCATCTTCTTCAACCAAGCCGGAAACTATTTCATACAACAATATTATGATCTTGATAACCACTATGTGACAAAGTTCTATTACCGGGATGAAGATGGACGATTGTCCCATGTTGATTATAGGGACGTTAATAGAGAAATACGTTCTGAAGAATATGGCGGCAGAGTGGTTGGTCTCGGAAGTTTCAGCATCTCACTGGCGCGTAATGGTAGTTATCTGGGGAGAGATAGCTATGAATATGATAGCGATGGTAGGTTGAAGTCAATCACATGGGAAAATAGCGAAAGAGAATTAAGGTCAACTTGGGCCTATATATATCGGGGAAATGGTTTGCGCGATGAAAACATTGATATTGATGTGGTTAAGAATGTTTACGTGTATAAACCAGACGGATTTTCAATTATTTATTGTGATTGGGAAGGAAGAACGATTAAAAGGGAGACCTATTCTGATGATGGAAGGATGATGACGGATAATATGTACACGTATGTATTGGACGACATCGGTCGACGTATTGCATACGGAGGCTCGTTTGTGGCGTCAAACGGAATCGCCTCTGGAAGTGTGTTCTACGGCTATAACAAAAATGGGGACTTGGCAATTGTAACTACTCGTTCAGAAGCCTTAAAAGAAGTCGACAATGCACCATGGCTTTCTACTGATTACACATATTCCGGTGAGACAATTTATGAGTACGAGTATGATGAACACGGGAACTGGGTCCGTCGAAAAGAATACGAAACAAAATACAATGGAAAGTCCCTGCAACGAGTGACTTTCCGCCAATATGAATATGGGAAGTATGACTGTGTCGCTCAAGATACATCTTCGGCAGCGTCTGATCTGCTTGAGGAGGCTAGGAAACAATGGGATCTGTTCTGTAAAGGAGATAAGGTAGCCCTGTTTAATGCATACGATTGTGCAAAAAAAGTGTTGGATACCCATGATTACGAGAGCGAGGCCGTGGCACATGCCCTTTTGGCAATAATCTGGTCTACTACACTTGATTATAGAGATTCCGATACGTCCGTAGAAGACCTATATGGTCGTTGTTGTGTTATTGTAAGTCATTGCGAGAAAGCAATTCAAATGCTACCGGCGGACAAGGAGGATGCAAAAAAAATGTGTGAGGGAATATATGAGGCGGTGATGGATCAGGAAATAATGAGTCCGGCAATTATCCAAGCCGGGTTCATTCGCTATCCGGAGTCACCAGAAAAACAGCATTTCACCGCGCTTTTCTGCTTGAAGTTAGAGGATGATTGGAGAGAGATGTGTGAGGAGGCTCCAGGGAGGATAAAAAAAAGTAGGTAAATACCAGATCCAGATGACTCCAATAACCTATAGCCATCTGTGAAAAAAAAGTTGCGGTATTTATCGTTATTTCCTGTAACCCAGCAGGAAAGGGAGTCCTAGAACATCTGGATGTCTGGCACTGGAGCTAAGCAAAAATGTTCCCTCCGTCCGGAAATGGGGACGGAGGGAACATCCCTGTGGAGGTGGGCGGACTCGACGGGCGGTTTCATATAGGCCCTATTGGGTTCACAACGGCTCCAGGGCGCTTTCTACGGGCTCATACAAGTCCACGGCAGACCAGGAAGGCCCGGTGTTTGGTGTCCCTACTCGGCATCCGTCCGGCGCTTGTAGTCCTCAACGATGAAGTCCACCACGGCGCCCAGGCCGGTGCCAGTCTCCTCGGCGGTCTCCTTGAGCAGTCGGAGGGTCGGTTGCTTGACGCGGCAGCTGAGGATGACCCGCTTGTCCGGATCCGGCTTACGACCGGAGCCTTCGCGGGCTCCTCCGCGGGTGGGCCTATCTGGCCAGGCCGGCTTCGTAAGGTCCGGATCCAGTATCGGCATGCTCATGCTGCTTCGCCGGATCTTGATGGTCCTTTCTAAGACGCCAGGCATCCGAGACCGATAGGTGTTGCTTTCGATTTCAAAGGGCGCGGTACTCGCGTCCTTTGGCTGGGTGATGATCATGGTCACATGGCCGTCCTGGATATCCAGCCCGAGTAGACATGGGCCCCCGTTCCCGAGGTCGGCTCGAGCTGCCTGGGCGAGGTCGCTGTTGTCGTCGGTGCTGATCAAGGCGAGGATTTCTTTTGCTGTCATGGCGTATGTTGTTTTGTGGGTTGTTAAATCTCGGTTGCGTAGGTCTTGTAGTTCTTCTTGAGGGCCTCGAGGCGCTTGGCGGCTTCGCGGAGCTCGCGGATGGCGTCGTCCAGCTGGCTGTCGATGATCTTGCCCTGGAAGGCGTCACCGGCTTTGTAGTGGTTCATGAGGCCCTGGACGCTGCGGAAGTTGCGGGAGGCGTTGGTCATTTTGCTGGCGATTTCGTAGCAGTTGTTTACGAGGGTGGGGTGGTTTCTGAGTTCCATGGTGTTTGTCTTTGTTTGTTCTTTCTGGCAGCTAAGGTAATACTATTATTTGATTTCTGCAAACTTTTTTCAAAAATAGTGCAAAAGAAAAGGTGTGCAATCATCCTGCACACCTTTGATGATGTTGATATTGGGCTTATTTGTTGAAGGTGTCCCAGACCAGGGTGCCCTTGTCGGCGCCATCCCCGGACTGCAGCCAGAGCAGAGTCATCTCGACGAGTTTCTTGTCGAGCTCCTCCTTGGTGGTGGCGGGGAACCACTTGGACAGCAGCATGATGTTCTCAGCGGCCTTCTTGTTGAGGGCGACCTTGAAGTCCCAGCAGTTGTAGTTCGGGATCTCGCGCTTGACTTCGTCGTACACCTCGCGGGTCTGCTCGTCGCTCCAGTAGGGCGCGGCATGCCGCTTCCCTTCCGCATCGACGTAGTACATCTTGGCAGTGTCTTCCAGGGCGTATTCCTGGTTGTAGTGCCGGCCGGACATCATGCTGTAGATCTCCCGGAGCAGATCGTGGCGCGTCTTGGGGTCCATGGAATTCTCGACATACCTGGAGATCACCTTAATGGCGTCCCACATCATGTCTTCTCCCTGGCCTTTTCCGTAGGTCTTTGTCAGTTCGTAGAGTGTCATTTCATTTACATCTTATGCACCGCATCGGGATCGCCGGCCTGGGCCTCGGAAGGCTCCGGACCGGCCTCTTGGGCGGCGCTGGTTGTTTCGGTGATTTGATCATAGAGCTTGTTGTAGATTGTAGCCAGTCAGTCGTAGGCCATCGCAAGCCATAATGCGGTGTATGAGCAGATAAAGGAGGCCGCCACTGATTCCAGGATCCCATTTCTGTGCAGAAGGAAGCAGGCCAGAGAGGTCCACATGGTGAGACACTTGGGGCATGACGCTATCCTGCTCCGGACATGCAGGATGTTCTGGATAGCGTCGGAAAGCCCCATCTGCACGAAGAGGACGCAGATCAAGGTAATCAGGGCGGCATCCCGTATCATCGCTTAGTCTCCGGACGCCGCGGCAGCAGCTGCCGCCAGGTTGAAGGATCCCACGAGAGACACCGCGTTGGTGAGACTGCAGCAGTCGCGGAGGTTGGTCGGCGTCGCTATGACGTCACCGGCCGTGATGGTCGGCAGGGCATCAGACGTGACCGGCACGCTGACAAGCGCCCAGATGTTTTCCGTGACTGGGCAGTTGCATCCGCATCCGCACTGGTTCTGCCCGTTGCGATAGGGCATGTAGGTGCAGGTGCCGGTGATGAGGACGTCCAGGACGTAGGTGTCGTTTCCGACAGGCTGGGGAGCTCCCTGCGCCCTGTAGTTGAGGATTCCGGTAATCGGGTACGCGCCATTGGCGCAGATCTTCCGATTGCCGCAGGTGAAGTGGGTCAGATCGACCACATAGGTCGCGTCCGCGGCTGTGCTGCCGGGAGCGGGGACAACCGTGTTCACATAGGTCATACCGTTTTTGTTACATTCCATTTTCGTTGTGATTAATTTCCGGGCTCCTATTCTCTGCACCGGGCCCGATGTGTGCTTTCTGTTCGAGGGGGTTGATGGACGGCGTGGCACCGAAGCTGGACACCTTCGCATCGAGGGCGTCCAGCCTGGCGACAATCGCCTCCTGGTTTTTGATGATGCCGTGTGCGAGCTGGGCTCCACAGTAGATCTGCTGCTGGAAGCTGCATTTGATGCACTCGCCGGTACAAGTTCCTGCCATGTCTTATCTAAAATAGTTTGTTACCAAATAGCTGTCTTTCCATCTTTCGACGGCCTCGGTCAGCCGGAGAGCCGTCACCGCTACACCTTTCTGGGCCGCCGCGGAGATGAAGTCTTTGATCGCCCGGCTTGCCTGGTCTGCCTCGGCCTGGGAGTCCGCATAGACCCTGAACCGTACCTCGTATCCTTCCATGTCTTACTCATTGATCGGTGGCAGTGGCGCCGCTGCAGGTATAGCCTTGCCCTTCCGCCCGGAGAAGATCCCCCGGATGAAATCTACTCCCTGGGAGAGCATGTCCTGATTGTCACGGATCCAGCCGAAGATACCGTTTGCCTGCTCGCCAAGGTTCTGCATGAAGGGCTTTGAGGCAGGCTCGACATCCGGGATGCCTTCCATATCCTTGATCAGGAAGTCGTACATCTTCTCTGCCTTCTCGACGTTGAGGTTGCAGAGCATTAGGCACTGCCTCTTGAGTTCGGATTTGCTTGTCGGTCTGATCATGTTGATTTGCTCCTGGATCCTCTGCTTGTGTCTTTTTGTCATCGCGTCCTCAGTGATGAAAAAAGGTGGGGCGGTGGGCCACCCCACCAAGGCCAGCAATTAGGCGCCGCATCCGGGGCAGCCACACGGCTGAGGGGCCGAGTAGATCTGCACAGGGGTTGCGTTGAGGGAAGAGCGCCCCGTGACCGCATCCGCGAAGGTCTGCTGCATCACGGAGTTCACGGCGGACAGCTCGGAGGCCTGCTGCGCGGTCAGCGTCCCCTGCTGGGAGCCGGACACGGTGTCAGTGACCGTCTGCGTGAGGGTCACACCCTGCGCCACACGCTCGGCACGCTCAGTGTTGAGCAGGCCGGCGATCGCCGCGATCTGGGCATTGTTCGCAGCAAACTGGGCGTTGGCCAGGTCGCGGACGCCATTGGCCTTCGAGTTACCGATGATCGGGCCGAAGATCCAGGCGCCGACAGCCAGGGCCGTACCTACGCTGCCGAGGACAAGGCCGGCGACAGCGCTGCCGGAGGGGCGACGAGACGAGATCTCCGACACCTTGAAGCTCTCGTAGGGACTGAGACCCCAAGCGCGAGCCATTTCAGAATCTGCCATAAGGATTGAGTATTTGGGTTGAACTTAAGCTCTGCCGGATCCTCCGGCATTGACACAAAGTTCGCTTCTCACTCAGGCCCCTGGAAGTTTATGACAAACTATTGCTAATCGGCTGGTAATGAGTGCAGACTTCGCCATTTTTCAGGTACGGCATCACGGAAGGCGCCGAAGTCGTAATAGACGCGGCGCTCCGGAGCTGGCAGAAGATTGCGGTGGATGACATGACGGACATTGTCCTCGCTCTGTCCGTAGTAGCCGGCGAGCTCCTTGGCTGTAGCCCGGACCCCTCCGCCCTGGAGGATAATGTCGAGGATGGCACGCGCATCGGAGACGTTCATGGATCCGTGCCTGACCTTGTAAGATAACACATCGAGCATGTCGGCAAGTGCTTCCTTGACGGCTTTTTCAGTTCTGGCTTTCATGGCAAATATTTGTATTGTATAATTTGTCCGGATGCCCTATATTTGCAGTGCTCCCCAGCGATAAAAAACACCGATGCGATTGCAATTTCGGGCATTTAGGCCCTCGGCGCAGTCGTATCGGTTGTGTTTATTGTATCAGCTGGGGAGCGTTACAATATTTCCGGGGGCCTTTTTTCTTTCGTCACCCCCGGGGTGTGTGTTGTCAGATTTTCAGGATCCTGAGCAGCGGTTTCCTCCAGGTCCATGCGGCAAGGAGCAGGACTGCTGCCAGGAGCCACCAGAAGGCCCGCAGACGGGCCTGTTGCCACCAGGACAAGGGTTTCTCTACCTCCTTCGTTATAATCGTCTCCTGGGCACTCTTTTCGCGCCAAAGGGTGTCATGCACGGGGACCTGGACAGGGAGGTAGACCGTATGGCCTTTCGTCTTCAGCGTGTGCTCCAGGAAGCCGTCCACCAGGGAGGCGTCGCTCTCGGCCCAGTCGTTCTCCAGATGGGAGGTCGTGTCCCTGGTCATGTTCTTCTCGATGATCACCGGCACCTCGTAAGGGATGCTGTCATGGATGAAGTATTCGCGGATCTCGATCTGGACGGAGTCGCTGCTGCTTGTCGCCGCCGGTGGCGGCAGGACCTTCGGGCTACAGGCCAGGACGGCGAAGCTGCTAAGTAGATGCAAGGCTTTTGCTAAGTTCCTCATACGACCTCGATGGTTATGACCTCCCGGCGGGCCTTGGCCTCGTAGCAGAGCTTGACGAATTGCTCCTCGTACTTGGTCGAGTTTAGCACGGCGCCGACCTTGGTGTTCTCACCCAGGAGGATGCAGCCCTGGGTGTCCTTCGGGTAGTTCCCACGATGGACCCGGATGCTGTCCCGGCCCGGGACGTTGAGCAGCAGCGGCAGGACGCGCTTGAATTTCGGCGAGTAGTTCAGGATCACTTCGTAGATGCCCGGAGGGATGGCCGTGTAGCGGGCATTATTCTTCCAGGCGGGCTCCAGGGAGTTGCTGAAGTATTCGTCGTTGACGTAGAAGCGGCCGATGATGTACTCACTTCTCGGCCACTTTCGGAGCAGTTTGCATCTCATATCTCTTACCAGGTTTTTCGGATCTCAGGTTTCGCATAATGTCCTCGGCCTTGCAGCCGAAGGGCGGATCGCGGTTGACGCACTTGCTGTTCTTGCAGTACATGAGCTTGGCCACGGCCGTCTCGGTGTGCGCGTCGTCGAGGTCATGCCGCAAGGAGGAGTTCATCTTGATCTGGCTCATCAGGGAGGCCTCCTTGTCTTCCAGCAGCTGCTGGGTGCGTTCCTCGCGCTTCTGGTATTCCTCGGCGAGTTCCTTGTAGCTGTCCGCCAGCTTCTTTGCATTGTCGAGCATCGCAGCGGATTTCCGCTCCACCAGGGTGACTATGGCGGTTAGCCCCCCGATGCCGATAAAGGCGACGATCACTTGTGTCCAGTCTATCATAGTGCGGTATCTGTTTACATAATCGACCCCACGACCTTCAGTTCGTAAATTGTTGTGGCCTCCGTTGCTGTAATTTGCAGCCATTGATTGATGTCTGCCGCAGACTCGGGGTTAAGTGCGACCGCGTAGGAAGTCATGCCGTTCTCGTCCCCGGCGTACTCTGTGAGTTTCGAGTAGTTGTTGTTGATGCCTCCGTTGACGATGGTGACCTCGCCGGTGAATCGGATACATACACAAATACGGCCCAGAACAAACGGAGTACTTGCCGGAATAGCCAGGACGCTTCCGATCGGCATCTCGATGGTATCATTTGCGGGGTTATACGAAGCGCCGCCAGAGAGAGAGATGGAAGGATCGGAAAGGGTTACAACGTCAAGCGCATCGCCATCGTTGAAAAGGTTTATCTGCTTGTGCGATGAGCAGACACCGTCGGCACCAAGTCCCAGGTATTTAATCGTCTCGGCGAGATTTGTATAAACGATCCCGACCGTATAACCGGCATCGTGTGCGGCGGAAACCAGAGCGACAACGTCCTCGTCTTGCATATTTTGGATCTGTCCCGCGGCTATCGTCATCTGCAAAGGTGCGCCGATTGCGTTGGCCTCCGTGATGCCTTGTTCGATTGTCTTTCCCTCCGGATTCCAAACATACTCAACCGTACCACGGAAGCCAGCCGGACGGGATGATGCGGTGATGAAGATCAGGTCGTCGGGGAGGTATTTCCGCGCAATAGAAAGGGCGTCCTCATTGTACGCAAACTTGACGCCGAGGCCCTCCTGCTTGCACTTTGCACAAAACTCGTCCCAAGTGGGGATATGTACGTTGTACTTTGCCCGGTTGCAATCATAGGTGACGTATTGCCGGAGATCGCTGCTCGACACGTTTGAGAACAAGGTATCGCTGGATAGGCCGCTACCGGGCGCAAACGAAAGACCGACGCCGAGTTTTCCAGCGTTTCCGTGTTTGACGACATAGACATCATCGCTGCATTTGTGAATACTCGCCTCAATCAATGAGGCGCCGAGCCGTTTCGCGTAGGTAACGTCCAGGAGCGACTGCGCCGGTATCGTTTGTTTCGTCGCCAGCGTCTCCTGATTGAGATGATGATAGAAGGGTTTTGCCGCAAAGATATTTGTCAGCGCCTTCGCCTGCTCCGTCTTGGAAACAACGCCAGCTATCTGGTTGTCAACATACTCGGGGTTGAGCATATTGTATACGTCCAAGTAGATAAGGGGCGATGCGTAGAGCTGGCTCATGTTAAGGATAAGACAGCTCTCCCAGGTGGACGGGATGGTCGCCTCAAATAGGTAGGGATCGTTGCTCGTTATACCCTGGACGGATTGCGCAGCCATGTAGCAGTCAGCACTTGGTGACCGCTTGGAGAAAAATGCGACAGCCGCGTAGAGGCTGTTTTGTGTGCATACCCTCGCAAAGATTTTCTTAGCCTCTGCCGGTATCATATCTCGGTAGAGGATGTAAAGTTCGGCGCCGCCGGATGAAGGGCTGATCACACCCGTCGAGAAATTGACGTACCCGCCCTTGTAGAACGACCCCGCCTCCTTTGTCTCCAGAATTTCCGACCCGAGCTGGGTCATCCCGGAGTTGATTGTGTCGATTTCGGACTGGAAATCTATGTACCCCGCAGACGTGACTTTGTGCGTGTCTGAATAGGTGGTAGTATTTAACTGGTAGAATATGAGAAGATACCCGTCCGCGTTCGGGGTAAAATCCGAATTATAGACGGAAATCTCCGTTATCTTCAGTACGGTGCCGACTGCGGCATTTGCGGGGAGAGAATTGCCAGGGAAGAAAGCGACGCAGGCGCGGGATGTGAGGTTGCGAATTATGTTGACGGAAATATTGTACCTGACACCGGCGTCAAGTTTCCAGTAGTAGTTGTAATAATTTGTGGAAGCTGCCGCATATGTACCATCGTTGCCGATTGATCCCGTCACGACACCACCGCTCGGGATGGTCTTTTGCTCTTTGTAGAGAGACGCCATCGGTGTCACTTCGGCCTCTAACTGATCGACCTCGCCCTGGAGGGTCTTACCCATCTCAGCGGAAAGCGCCTTAGCTGCGCCGCCGTCAGTAAGGTTGTTCACGACCTCGAGCTCACCGGCTGCTCCGGTATAGCCGCTGTTACCCTGGGGGCCCTGGGGTCCGACAGGGCCAGCGGCGCCTGCAGGACCAGTCTCCCCCTTCAAGCCAGAAAAGGCGAAGTCGATATTGCCGTTATTCACGGTCACCTCCACGGCTGGCGTACCAGTCGAGGCTGTAACGGAAGCTGACGCAGACGTTGGCCCAGCGGGGCCTGTTGCGCCGGTGTTTCCTTTCTCGCCCTGAGGGCCTGTTGCCCCAGTATCGCCCTTTTCGCCCTGAGGGCCCTGAGCACCGGTGTCACCCTTGTCGCCTTTATCGCCCTTGTCGCCTTTATCGCCCTTATCCCCTTTATCACCTTGGGGACCGGTGTCGCCGGTGTCTCCCTTGTCTCCCTTGTCGCCCTTGTCTCCTTTTGCTCCCTGGGGACCGGTATCGCCGGTGTCACCCTTATCTCCCTTGTCACCCTTATCTCCCTTGTCTCCTTTGTCGCCCTTGGGCCCGCGGGGGCCCGGAGTCATGGAGACAACCGTCTCGAGCTCGACGGATTGCAAGGAAATGCAGCCGCCTTCGTCGTCCGGATCCGCGGACTCCTGCCAGGTGTGGGGCACCAGAGTAACGGCATATTTGACGTCTACCGTGACCATGCCGATCTCGCCTTTGTTCTCCTCGAGCTTGGCGTTGTAAATGCCGGGATAGCGCTGGTCCTTGCCATAGAAGGTCCAGGTGAGCTCATTGTTGTCGGCGCCGCCGATGGTGATCTCCTCCTCGGGGATCTCTATCTCCTCGAGCTGTCCGACCATGAAGATCTTGAAGTGCCTCCCGGTCAGGTCGTAGGGCACCGGATCGCTGTCGGGGACTTCCTGGTTGAAGACCCATGTGAAGGTGTAGTCGTTTCCTATTCTCTTTCGGATTTCCATGTCCTTTCGTTTTTGCCAAATTTAGATAATGCGCTGCCAGCAGATGATCTCCAGGCATCGCATTTGATTGTTAGGCTGTCTGCTTCACGTGGATCTGCGCCACCTGCTGGGAATTCGTGCCAACGGCTTGGATGTAGCCTTCTCTCGGGAGATCTCTGATCGAGGCTATGTCTGGATACAGATAATAGGTTCCAGGAATGTAAACCAACCCGGCATTTGCATCGGAGTCTTCAAAGTGGATCCAACTCGGGAAATCAAGATAAACGGCCTCTACCTGGTCATCGAAAGATATCTCAATAGCATATCGGCCTTGGGAATTGAGGCCCGCCATATCCTCAAGATCCTCTCCAACACTCTCCATGGAGACTTCCTCTCGATTTTTGACTACCGTGATGGTGACTGTTTGTTCCTGATCCGTAGTACGGAGCAGGATGGACTTCTGACCATAAACCGAGCTATCTAAAGAAACGACGGCAAGGGCTGGTCCGCTTCCAGAGCTGGGACTAATATTCACACCGGTCTCGGGATAGATCCTTTCCCAGTCCGTGTTGCTGTCTATCCGGATCGTCCCAGAGGGCGCGTTTGTCAGGTCGATGAAGTCCGGCGTGACCTCCAGCGTGGACTCTACCGGAGTATTCCCCCAGAGAGTGTCCCAGTCGATGTACGTCTGCATCCGGAGCGTCTGGAAGCGCCCTGTCATGAAGTTGAGCGATCCGCCCAAGATGACGTGATTCTTGCTGTTGTAGACCAGCAGCTTATCGAAAGATCCGGAGACATTTTCTGCCACCGGCAGGCAGTCACCTTCGAGCACCTCGCTGGTCTCGTGGAAGAAGCACAGAATCTGCTTATGGATCTGGACCGGGAAAGGAATGTAAGCGCTCTCTGATGTCCACTTCCAGTTGTAGGGCGCAGGGATGAGCCCGCCTCCTGTTGCTTGGCAATACAGCGCTGCTGCATAGTAGCCTGGGAGCGCTGGTTCTCTTTCAGCCGACAGGAATCCCAGCCGAGGAGTCCGGCGGCATCGGACATTGTACGCGGCGTCATTCAGCGTATGAACCATGTCACTTGCAACGCTGGCGCCAGCGTCCAGGGCCTGGATTTCAATAGTCTCCAACCGTGCGTAGCACCCGTTCCCATTGTAGCTGTTGTCTGTGCAGCGATATTCTATAGCCATAATTGAGACATACAATGTGCCGTCTTTCACAGCCGGATCGCTCGCTATTTCAATCCCGACTTCGCTTTGGCCTTCTTCTGGGTAGATCGCAAAAGTCGAGGGGGATCCACCTAAATCCCACCTTCTATAGGTGTGCTTGTAGTAGTAGGTCTGATTGTTTGCAGTAACAAAAGAGACCCGAATATCCACATGATGCAAAATCGCATTTCCCAGATCCATCTTTCCGGATGAATCCAAACAGCCCGGCTTCTCCTTAAATCGTAATTTAAGCAAACCGCACCCTCTCGTCATATAATGAGCCCAGACAGGCTGCCTTCCATTCGGGCTATCTTGGTTACTGACTATAAATAGCGCCGCCTTATAGCCGTCTCCTTCCAGAGATATCGCATTATCAGACTGCGTAAGTCTGGAAGTGTCCAGGAACGCCGTCCGCTCAGTCTGAGAGCCGCCCCAACGCGGCCCGTCTGGTTTAATCGTATAAGCACGACCCGAGGTTGCCGCCAGATGCGTACCGTCCAGCTTGTACATGTAGCAGGAATAGCTGGTATAATCGTTCCTGATAAAAGAAACTCCTGCCGCGGGGTCTTCCTTCACAGAGTCCTGGGGCTCGAATTCAACCAGCTCCGTGATGTCCTTGTAGGCCGGAGTAAGCGTTCGCGTACCATTCAAAAATTTTATCGCGCATGACCCAGAAGCCTCCTCCGCGGCGCCCCTTGGTATGTATCGGATAGGCACAAGACCGACCGTGTTGTTGTCTTGGAATCGCAGCACATAGCCTATGGACTCCAACACGTCGCATAAAGCCTCATACCATGTTTGGCCCTCAAATCTGGAGGCATTGAACTGGAGATCCATAGGGCCCGCCAAGGTGCCGGAAGTCTCAAGTCGATCAACCCATAAGGCATCTTCATCATGTATCGCCAGCTCCATTGGCATATTGATCAGCTCCATAGCAGCAGTGATCATGTCCCTGATGGTGACCAACCCAGAGGCGTCGCCCGCCATGTCGAAGTCGAAGTCCTGGAGGTGCCCGATGTTGTCGCGGCAAGTGATGGTCACCAGCCCGTGGTACTCCAGGTACTCGCGCCAGCTATCGGGCGTGATATAACCGGACCACCGGGGCACGAATGCAGCAGAGCTCGATGCTCCTGGGGCCTTTGTGTAGACCTTGACAAGATATGCCGTGCTGTCCGGTGTGTAGAATTCCTCCCAGGATCCGTGCTTGGTGGAGTTCGCCGTCGTCCCGCTGGGGACGTCCCAGGTGTCCACCATGCTGAAGACGAGCTCTGTCTTGATGATCGGCGTGAAGACGTCTGCCGTGCCGCCGAGGACGTTCAGCTGCAGTTCACGGATGTCGCCGATCTCTCTGGGATAGCCGGAAGGGAGCGTGCCTTTCTGATAGACCTCCAGCCGTACCGTCTCCCCTCGGGTGTTGACCAGCTGGTGGTAATACTTGAGATTGTAAGAGCCGGAAATGTAGTTCATCGGTTATTGTCTATTGATGTTCTTTGCCCGGAGAGGAGAATGTCGCGCCCGGAGATCCTGCCGGTGACGGTGACCTCCAGCTCCGTGCGGATTGTCTGCGTAGAAGCGGCTCCTGCGCCGCCTTGATAGGTGCTGACGGACGTGGCGCCCGCCCCACTGCTTGCGAGCGCCTGAAGGCCCGCTTTTGCCGCCGTGCCAATGGCTATGAGGGCTGCGCCCGCAGCGATGGCCGCAGGACCTGCCAATTTGGTTAAGGCACCCTTTATAGCCTCGACACCGATGCCAGTCGCCATGAGGATCTCACCTTCCTTGATGGCGAGGTCCGCAAGCGGCTCCAGAAGAGCCTTGAAGATAGCGCCGGCATTAAGGTCCGAGACGCCCATCAGCTGGTCCATGATCTCCTGGCAGCCGTTGGAGATGCCGGATACCACGGCCTCGTTGAACTGCCTGGCCAGATCTTCCATGGCGTCGAACTGCGCCTTCATCTTCTTGGCGAACTCCTCCAGCTTGCTGTCGTCCAGCAGCACCGGATCAATCACCACCGGCTCCATGTCCTCCAGGTCATCCTGAAGATCCTCAAGCCCTTCGCCCCAGGCGCCCATGAGGTTGCCTATGTATTCATTCCACAGGGCCTCCGTATCCATGCCGAATTGCTCCAGCAGCGCTTTCTCCGCGTTGAACTTCTCGGTCATTATCTGGATCTCGGACTTGGCGGAGTCCTCGGCGCGCTTGAGGATGGCGTCAGCCTGTGCCTTGGCTGCCTCCTCGGCAGACATTCCACGGTTACCGGATACGCGGTTCAGGGAGCCCAGGGTAGCCGTCGCCCGGGCTTTGCTTCGCGCCACCTCCGTGTCGACATTGATGACGGCGATCTCTGCATTCGCCATGGCCTTAACGATGTCGTCGCTGCCCTTATCGTAGCTTTTCGCCATCTCGGCCACGTCCTTCGTGACTTGGCTTGTCGCGGCGTCGAGATCCAGGACCTTCTGGCGAGCCTTGACAGCTGCCTCCTGGAGGAAATCCGCAGCCTGGCCATCGACATCGCCCGTCATGGCTGCAGCCTCAGCACGCTCAGCAGCTTTCACCAGTTTCGCCCGATCCTCCAAGTATTTCCGACTCTGCTGGATGACTTTCCGGTTCTTGTTGTACTCTACGACCAGGAAGTCGATCTGCTCGTCATTCATCTTGGTCTGGGACTTGAAGAGATCCCGCTGGGCCGTAGCCTCCTGCTGTGCGATATCTTTCTTCAGTAGTCCAAGTTTGTCCTCCAGCTCCAAGATATCCTTCGCGGCTTGCTTCCTCTTTTCGTCCGTCTGGGAAGAATCACGCATGATTAGCTGAAGATCCGCAATCTGCTTTTCCGTCTTCGCGGCCTCGTAGCCGTAGGAGATGCTCCGCTCGAACACTTCGTCCAAGGCCGTCGCGGCCTCCCGGGCAAGCCTGGCGGCCTCGCGCATGTTCGCAAAGAGGCCCTCCCAGCCCTCGCCGCTGGACAGCTGCCGGACAAAGGATCCATACGCAGCCTTGACCCCGCTCATAGTGACGTTCCACTGATCGCCCCACCGCTGGGTCATCTTGACGGCATCCATGGCGAATTTGACGACCGCGGCAGCCACCGCGGCCCATGCGGCCTTTGCCAGAGTGGAAAGGCCCTGCATAGACTTACCGAAGGACTCAGTCTCCTTCTTGGCGTCCTTGATGCCTTTCGAGAATTCGTCCTTCTTCAGTCCAAGCCGGACAAAGAGATCACCTATCTTGCTCATCTTCGTTTTCGGTTTTTGAAGCCTTGGAGGCCTCCCACTCGGCCATGATACGATTGAGCTCGGTCACCTCCTCCGGCGTGATTCGATACTGCTTTGCTTTTTCGGCGAGTTCCTCCGCCTCTGATTGCTCCCAGGGGAACCGGCAGAAGGCCTGCGGGGTCCTGGGCTTGTGGCCCTGCTTGATGTTCGGGGACAGGAGCATCTCCTGCCACATCATCCATCGCGCAAGCGCCCAGCGCTCCTGGAGCGCCTCATCCTTCCCCTTGACCCGGAGCAGATATTCGTGATAGCCGGTCCTGGCTGCCTGCTCCTCGGTCAGTCCGCAGCGGCCTACGAGGAACGCCTCAATAGCCGGCCAATCCAGCCACAACGTTTTTTTTTACTCTCAGCGGGGACCTCGGCCGGCTTCTCCTCGGTCTTCATCTCCTTCAGGCTCTTGCCGGTCAGGGCCTGGACGGCGAAGTCCACGTCCTTGGCAAACTGCACCGGCTGGGCCATCATGTAGGCGTGGAAGTCGCCGCGGGTGTGGGGGAAGTCCTCCACGGATCCATGGCCATCCAGCACCCATGCATTGAGCGCCGCGAGGTAGTAGATGTCGGCGTAAGCCTCCAGCACGGATCCGATGTCTTCCGTGATCTCGAGCGTGAGGCCCTTCTCCTCCTTGAAGCTGAAGAGGTGCGGCGTGAAGAGGGTGTCCACCTTCACGCCGGCCTCCAGCTGGATTGTACGTCTGAGTGTCCGCATTACGAGAGCGAAGGATAATGCGTCACCTCTCCGGTAGCCGTCAGGCTGATGTTGCGCGTCGCCACGGATCCATTGTCGTTGGTGTCACTGACAGCCGTGACGATGGCCGTGAAGACGTCGCCCTGGCTGGCGGAGCTGCCGCTCAGGACGCCGATGAACACGCGGACGGTCGCACCGGTGTGCAGCGCCTTGATGGCGTTGTACTGCGGGCCTGCGGACGTGTCGTCCGTGTAGACGGTGATCTCTGCCGTCGCGCCCCGCTTGCCGGTGATGAACTGGGCCCACTGGGTGCTCTTGTCCGACACCTCGATGGCCTCGGCCGTGCGGTTGAAGGAGTTGGTCTGCTCTCCGGAGAGCCAGGTCGTCGGGGTCCCGGAGCTGCCGAGCGTGATGTACGCTTTGCGGGTGTTTCCAAGTACTGCCATAGTGCGTCAGAATTAGGAGAGAGTCGGGGTGTGGGTGACGGCGCCGGTGGCGGTCAGGCTCATGCTCCTGGTAGCCACGGCCCCGTTGTCATTGGTGTCGCTGATGGCCGTGACAACGGCCTCGAACACGTCGCCTTCGCTGGGTGCGGGGCTCTGGCCCGTCGTGAGGGTGCCGATGAAGACCTTGACGGTCGCGCCGTCATGCAGCGCTTTGAGGGCGGCTTTCTGCTGGGCATTGGAGTCGTCGACGTAGACGGTCACCTCGGCGGTGGCGCCACGCTTGCCAGCAAGGAACTGAGCCCAGACCGTGGACTTGTCGCTGTATTCCAGCGCCTCGGAGGTCCGGTTGAAAGAGTTGGTCTGCTCACCAGTCAGCCAGGTGTAGGTGAGCGTGGTGGTGCCGGTCACGATGTAGACGCGGCGGGTATTTCCAAGTACTGCCATGGTTTATATCTGTTTAGTTATCATTTCCTTGCGTAGTCTCTGCTTCCGGCTCGGGCTCCGGTTCAGGTTCGGGCTTGACCTTCTCGAGGTAGACCGCCATCTCCTGGAGGATCCGGTAGAGGATCTTGTTTGTATCGCTGGTCTCAGACAGGTCCTGCAGTTGGACTGCAACGATGCCGAGGCTGGTCCAGCCGGTCAGCTCAAGCTCATACTCGGTGAGCAGCTTGAGGTTGTCTTCGTTCATCTGCACCGCCTGGTCGAGTGAGCTGTTGCTGATGCTCTCGACGGTGAAGTTGATCTGGCGGAGAGCGCCTTCCTTGTCCAGCCTCTCCTGTTCCCTGATGGAGTGGACCTCCACCCTGGGATACTTCGCAGTGCCGCCGACGGTCACCCCCTGGCGCTCCAGACGCGACACCAGGGCCTTGTAGATGGTCCTGTAGCCACTGACCTCATAGCGAGGCCTCAAATGGAAGAGCCTGGAGAAGATGCTCATCGCGTCGCATTGTTTATCGCGTCCCGAAGGGCGCCTATGATCTTGCTCTTGTTTTTCTCAAGGGCCGGTATGAAGAAGGGGTGCGGCTTCGTGCCTTCTTGCGCTATCTTCACTGCCAGGCCCCATCCTGCCTGCCGTGCGAGCTTTCGGTCATGCAGTTGAAATTTCTTGTAGGCCCACTGGGCAAGTTCATCCGGCGGGGGCATCTTGCCAGGGGGCCGGCCGAACTCGACATAAGCGGCATAGCCGCTCTGCTTATTCTGGCTGTCAAAGAACCCGACGTCAAGGTTGTCTTCGTCCACCTTCTGGACCTTGCCGCTCTGGCGAAGGAGACCCGTCACTACGGAGCGATTGTCCCGCAAGTTCATCTGGGCGTCCGCTATGATCTGCAGAGAGGCTCTCTGGAGACCTTGCATCGCGGCCTTCCGGACCTTGTCGCCTGCTGTGTCGAACCGCCGGAGCAGTTCGTTCAGCCCCTCAACGGACATCGACTCAGCCATCACGCCTTGGGATTGTCGACCTGGTACCAGCCGCTGACGCGCAGATACCGGCCGCGGTTATCGACGTCTTCCGGTGTCGGGAAGTGGATCTCATGCCCACGCCAGACGATGCCGTCGAATGGCATGCAGGGCTTCCGGAATTCCAGATCCACGCCGACCACGTCCGCCTGCTGGAAGGTGAGCATCGTCTTCGTCGCGCTCATCTGCCGCACCTGGGCATACACCTCCAGGACAGGCACCGGATCACTGACCGTCAGATGACCGAAGTCGTCCTTCGTGGCCGTGGTCCGGGTCAACGTGATCCGGTCATTGAACCTCCGGGCACCCTGACTCTCACGTCTCATGACCAGCCATAGGTTTTGGCAAGGATCGCGGCCTGGGCCGTGGTGTCCTCGCCGTCATAGATGGCCGTCGCCAGCTCCCAGACGACCGGCATGAGCTCCTCGGCCGCCGCCAGATCCACCGTATTCTGGTAGTCTACCGTCACGACATCCGCAGGCTGATTGACATGGATGCAGTTGCCCATCCGGGTGTACTCCACGGGGCGGTTGTAAGGATCGACGGCCCGAAGGACCGTCTCGCCGCCCTGATAGAGCCGGATAAGCTCGCCACGCGCTACGGGCATAACAACGAGCCGGAGGGTGCAGTTCAGCAGAGCCGTATCCGAGAAGTCCTGGACCGCCAGCATCGCCCGCTTGAGGATCTTCTGCAGGACGGCGTCCTGGGAGCAATCCGGGATCGAGGCATAGCGCTTGAACTTCTCCAGCTGCTCGGCAGTCGGATCAGCACTGAGGATGACGCGAAGAGTGGTAGGCATGTCTGGGTGCTTTTAGGAAAGAGAGGGCCGGAGGCTATCCAGCCCTCTCATCCATGGAACGATTAGCCTTCGGATGCAGGCGTGGTGTTCTCGGCGATGGTGCCCAAGAGCGCCTTCATGCCCTTGCCGGAGTCGAGGGCCGCGATGGCGGTGCTCAGGCTGGCGACATAAATGAGGCCCTTCTGGTTGGGCGCGGGCAGCTTGACCTGCGCGGCCTTGCGGAAGTAGACGTCGTAAGCGTCGTAGGCGCCGTCGCGGATGAACTCCAGCTCGTAGCCGTTGCCGGCCTGGACCTCCACGGCGTTGGTGTCGGCCACCAGGACCTCGCCAGAGCTCAGGCGGCTGGACGGCCACACGCGGATGGGGCCGAGCATGCTGCGGACCTGGTCGAAGATGTAGTTGCCGTTGGCGTCCTTGACGCTCTGCAGCTGGCGGTAGATCGCCCAGGTGACGAAGGCGGCGTTGGCGGAGAAGCCCTCCTTTGCGATCTGCGCGGCGGCGTCCATGATGACGTCGGCGACGGTCGCATCGTCCACTGCCAGGGCAGCGATGGCGGAGAAGGCCGTGGCATAGTACTTCAGGCCGTAGACCTTGGTCGGGCTGGCGCCGGTGCCTGCGTTGGCGGTGTCGTTTCCGAGACCCGCGTAGATCTCGTTGTCGAGTTTGTTCTCGATCATGCGGCGACCCTCGTTGACGCAGTAGTTGTAGAGCTGCTCGAACCAGTCCTCGAACTCCGTGGAGATCTTCATCCAGGTGGCGAGCTTGCCGAACTGGCGGGTCTTCTCGACGAAGGACACATCGGACTTGTTGGTGTTCTGCGCCAGCTCGGCGACGTAATCGACAACGGGCTGGTTGGTGGATTCGATCCATCCGATCTTGTTGGCAGTCCGAGGACGGATGCCGAAGGCCAGGATGAACGCGTTGGTGATGGGCGCGGCGGCATAGATCGTGCCGTCGTCGGCGACGCTCAGCCGGTTGTTGGGGCTGATCTGGGCGGTGCCGATGGAGTTGACGGTCTTCAGCTCCAGGGAGATGGAGAAGCGGTCCGTCTTGGAGTTGAGAGCCTTCTCGATCTCGGGCTTCTTCTCCTCGAGGGCAGCGCGGAAAGCGCTCTTGAAGTCCTGAGACTGGGAAGCCTTCAGGGCCTTCTTGAGATCCTCGATGCTCTTGGACTGCTCCTTGACGGAATTGTCCAGGTTGTTGATCTGCTCCTGGGCAGTCTTGAGCTCAGCGCTCTTGGTGGCGAGCTCGTCCTTCGCGGCTTTGGCTTCGGCCTTTGCGGCCTCCGCTTCTGCCTTCGCGGCCTGAGCCTCGGCCTTGGCCTGCTCAGCGCCCTGGCGGATTTCCTCCGCTTTCTGCAAAAAGTCTTTTTCAGGCATAGCTGGAATGGTTTATGGGTTATGTTCTACAAATTGGCGAGCACTCGCCTTGCGTATTCCTGTTCGACGGCCTTGTAAACGGCCCGGAAATCGTCATTGCTCATCTGAGAGAGGCTGTTGCCCATCTCGCCTTCATTCTTCGCGTCCAGGAGGATGGCCTTGGGGTTTGCTGCCCGGGTGACCGGCGATGCTTCCACGACCGTGACGGCCTCCAGGATCCGGAGCTGGTAGTCGTAGCCTTCCCGCTTCTCATAGCTCCACTTGTCGGCATAGTAGCCGATGCTGAACTCGTCAACGGCGCCGGCCTTGATGAGCTTCTGCACATCCAACCCGGTGGTGGTGTCGAGGATGTCGGCCTCGATCCAGAGTCCGATCTGATCCACCCCCTTGTTGGTGATCACTCCGATCACCTCGCGGGAGTTGTGCTGGTAGCAGAGCTTCATGCGCTTGGCATCCTCGCTCTTGAGGAAGTCGTCGAAGGCCCCCTCCTTGATGACGTCGCCATAGGAGTCGACGTTTCCGAACACCGCGACGTAGGCCTTGATGTGCAGGACCTTCTCGTTCTCTGCGCTCTCCTTGAACTCGAGCGGATGAGCGCTGCTCTTGTATTGGATCTGTGGCATTGTGGCGTGTGTTTTTGTCAAAGGTAAAGTGCAGCCCTTCAGTTTTCCGAATTTCAGAAGTGCATTTGGTTGCATTACTGAATTCTTTTACTATCTTTGCGGCATGGCGATACCTGAAGCAGTCTTAACAGCGGCCCACGAGCTTGTCTCATTGCATGGCCCCGTATTCGACTATCTCGGCCAATATAAGGACCGAGACGTCTATCAGTTTGCCTTGCCGAATGGATTATACACCGGTTATCCTTTCTTGTATCTGTACAAGGACGGCCTCAAAAAAGCCAAGGAGGTGACAGGCCCTGATGCCCTTGAAATCCTCTCAGCTCTTAATGTCGAATAGGCCAGCCCAATCTGGATTGAGCAGTTTATCATTTAGCCTCATCACGCCGCATCTAAAGTCCGGCGTTGTTTTCATACTCGAGATCGTGAAATCGGGCTTATAAGTAACTCCTCGCCATTCCCAGTATTTCTGGGGCTCTACGCATACAAGCGTACCATCACTCAGTCTCTCCAGGATTGTTGCATGACCACCACCACCCTTCCAATTCAGCACAAGCTCATACGTCCCCTCCTCTTTGCAGTACGTGTCAAAGAACTTTTTATAGCGATCGGAAGTCATTGCCTTATATTCGTTGTCCTTCATCCAGTCCTGAAAAGTAATAGGCTTTGCGGGAGTCCCATCCGCATTATTCCAGATCTGCCAGGGATTCATAGAAGCCTTGGCATTCAAAGACCCAGATCCGTCGACACATTCCTTGGCTATAATATCATAGCCTTCTTTACGGAGAGCATAAGCAGGCGTACAGGTCGCGCAGTTCATCTGCCAGGCCTTTCCTTGGTCGTAGTTCGGATTAGCGCTTTGCTTGTCAGCGCCTTCAATGCTCTTCGGGTCGCCCTTTTTAATTCCCCAGGCGGTCTCCAGCTTATAGTCATTCTCGGCCTTTATCCGTTTTGCCTCATCTGACAAGGACTGATATTCCTCCCGTTCCATCAGCTCCTGAATCCGGGCCTCTCGAGCTTCATTCGCCGCTACTCCCGCCGGCGTCTCTGTCGTCTGCGCCTGGCCGGCCTTCTTCGGACGGCGGATGCAAGAGCAGGCGCAGTTGATGATCTCAGCAGCAGCTGCTCCAAGGCTGTCGTCATGCGGGTAGAGCAGACGGCCGCCGGCAAGGACAAACGGCTCGTCCTGGTCTACCTCGATGCCATCCATGATCTCGTGCGAGTCTCGCGTGTTGCCGAGGCCGCTGATGCACCACTGCTTCGTATAGGCCACGTCCAGGGTCTCCGCTGCGACATACGCCGCGTCCGCCATTGCGACCATGGACTCAGTCTGGGCGATCCGCCGGACCTGCCACTTGGCCAGTTCTCCGTATTCTGCATAAATGCGCTTTGTCAGTTTTTCGATGCCCAGCCCGACCTCTGCGGCCATCTCCGTCCGGAGGATGTTGATGAGGGTCTCACGCAGAGTGCCGGAGACGATGACGATGTTGGATCCCGCCCGGTTGGTCGCATACTGCCGGAGCTGCCGGAGCCAGTAGTTGGTTGCATCATCCGCCGCGGCCTTCTCTCTCAGGAGGTCACGGCTGGTGCTCTTGCACATCGGCAGGCCGGCATCCACGAAGAGCCCCTGGAACCACTTGGGCAGGTAGCCGGTCTCATCCAGGTTAGCCTCGATCACACCGGGCCATTGGGCGGGATTGCTCACGTCCTTGCAGAGGTTGAGCACCCGGCGGACCTCCTGGGCCCGGGCCTTGTAGAGTCGGGCCTCGTAGACCGCTCCGACCTTCAGACCCTTCCGGCGCAGGTAGTCCTGGTGCCTTCTCTCGTCCGGTGTGATGCGCTTCTTAGGCATTCTCGTCGATGTCGTAGGTCTCGTTGCCAAACTGGATGCCCATAGGGATCATCGGCTCGTCGGCATAGGGCTCCTCGATCCGGTCGTAGCCATTGGCCGTCCTGCGCTCGTTGAGACTGGCGTGCATCTTGTCCAGGGTGTCCAGGACGTCTCCGGGCTTCTCCTGCAGTACAGGGATCTCGTCCGTGTTGACGACCAGCTCGAGGCCCTGCTGGTCCAGCTTGGTGTATGACAGCAGATCCGCCGCGAACTCCTCGGCCAGAGGGATAGCCTGCTGCTCGTAGATGGCCTTCTTCGCCTCCTTCTGATTCTCGTACTTGGCCTGGCCATAGTAGAGGTCCACAGGCAGGCGGTAGAGGAAACAGAGCGCCGTGACCGCCTCCTTATGGCTGGCCAGGATGTCGAGGTCGATAGGCTTGTTGCCCAGGGCGTGGTACTCGATGGCAGTCCGGAGCGTCTTGATGCGGTTGAAGTTGCTGGAAGAGTTGATGTCCTTCTCGACCGCGTCGGCATCCGACGGCTTGATGCCATACTGGGTGTCGGCCTTGGGCGTGATGATGCCCGCCGCGCCGCCGTTATCCAGACTGATGTCCTGTCGCCTCATGCCCTTGTCCATGATGTTGAGGTAGAGCGCTGCCGCCACCACCTTGGAGGTGCCAAAGAAGGACGTGTCGTCCAGGTTGTAGTCGAAGCTCTCGAAGACCTTGCCCTCGATCTCGATCTCCTTATTGGACGTGCCCAGCAGGGTGATGCCCTTCATGGGTGCTATCAGCCCGCCTTCCTTGATGGCGATGCGCTGCCCGGGCAGGACGTACATGCCGATCTTGGCGTCGATCTGTCGGTCCTTGCCGGCCGTCAGCGGCGCATAGACGAAGGCGTCACCGAACAGGAGCCGATTGACCGCCCAGGCCTTACCGAAGCGCTTGAGGTTGAAGCGGTCATTGGGCTTCCGGAGGACATCCATCAGCCAGTGCTTCTCCAGGTACTTGTAAGTGCCGTCCGGATGGACCTCTCGAAGCTCCAGGTATTTCATGACCTCGCCCACGTTGTCAGCGATGAAGTCGATGATGCCCTGCACCGGGCCGATGGTCTCGTAGGCCCGCCGGATCTCCTCCCTGGACATGATGTTCATGGGCGGAAGCCTGAGGCCGCGCAGCTGCTGCTCGATCTGCTTGAAGTATTCGTTCTGGGTGTTGTCGCCACCGTAGTAGCCCTTGAGCTGGATCACTTCCGCCTCGCTCTTGTCCAGCCGGGCCCGGAGATCCGCATAGTTCTTTCTGCTGATGAAGGGAGCCATAGAATCGTCTTTTCTGCGAAGATAGACCGCAAGCCCCGCTTTCACCGAAAGGCTCTGTTACATTTGGTTGCTGATGCCAAGCCGGTGGAGGTGCGTGAAGGCAGCATAGTTGATCGCATCCATGGCGTGATCATTGCCGTCCTGGGGCTCATCCGTAAAGATCGTATCGTCGTCCTTATTGGGCTTCCAGCTATATCCCTGGACCTCCGAGTCGATATGCTCGCCGACGTATTTGACCTTGAACCCTTGGAGCCAGGCGACACGGCCGCTCTTGTCCCTGTTGACCGCTCCGACGGAGGAGATGTCGTAGATCTTCCGGAGCTCCGCGATGGAGTCAGGCCTCTGAGGGTCGCAGTAGACCTCGCAATCTGGGGGCGAGTAGTAGACCGGCACCCGGATCACCTGCCCGGCTGCATCCAGTACCGGGCGTCCGCTTTCATCCCGCTTGAGCTCGTAGTGATGCACCAGCGTGGAGCCGTCCTCGATGATCCTCTCAGCAATATGCCTTGGCAGCAGCCCGGTCTGATAGCAGATCTCCTTGACGTAGAGAGTGCCGGTCACGGGGTCATAGCACATGCGGACCAGCGCATCCGGGTCGCCGCCATAGCCCCAGTCATTGCCCCACCATTGCGGCAAGCCAGACGGGTACTCATCCTCAGGGATCTTCTCCCAGTTCTTGTAGATGACGCCTTCCTTCCGGACCATCCAGCTGCCGCCGTAGAGATGCTCGTACTTGTCAGGATCCTCCCGGCGCATCGCCTCGGCCATGTCGATGAAGGACTGCGAGAGATTCTCGCGGTTATCCTCCCAGGTGGTGTGGATGTAGGTCACATTGTCCTTGACGCCGTTGAAGTCATAAGGCACCCCCGGCTTGAGGAAGAAGCGGCGATAGATCCAGTGCGAGATGTCCGCCGGGTTGAGGACCAGCACGACCAGGTTGTCGGCGTCCTTCTCGCGGATGCTCTGGTCGATAGTGTCGAAGGTGGATTCGGACATCAACTCCTGCGCTTCATCGAGCACCCAGATCTTCAGCCGGTTCAAGGACTTCATTCTCGCTATCTGGCTCTTGCTCGCCGTCTGCAGGCCCCTGAACCAGATGCGGCCGCCGGTGGAGACGTTCTGCACATCACGCTGCCTGACCACGAAGGCATTGCGGCAGTTGCCGATGTCCATCTTCTCCACGAATTCGGGGATGATGGAGACCTCAGCGCTGGTGAGGTTCCAACGGGTGTAGAGGATGTTGTATCCATCCTCGTAGGTCCTGTCCAGCATGGAGCAGGCCAGGGCGTATGATTTTCCGGATCCGCGGCCACCCGTCACGATGACATAACGAGTGGTCGCGTTCCAGAGCGGCTTGTACTTTCGGCTAATCCTGTACGGCATCGTCTTCGTCCCCCTCGAAGACCACGCGGGGCCTGGTGACTACCGCGTTGATGTCGAACTCCTGCCTCTGGTCATAGCCGCGGCTCTTGCCCTTGCAGCGAAGAAAGAACTCGATAGCCTTGGTGTCCCCCTTCTGGATCTGCTTCAGCAGCGCAGACTCAGCCAGATCCAGGGCGACGTCCAGGATCTCGTCGCAGGCGGCGTTGAACTCCGGGTCCTCCTTCCGCCAGCGATAGATCGTGACGCGCTCCACGCCGATGGCCTCGCAGGCCGGGGTCATCACTCCGGCGGACTTCCGGAGCGCTTCCAGGTAGAGCTGCTTGAGCGCCGCCCTCTGGGTGTTTGTGTATCTATGTCCTCTCTTGCCCATTTCGCATTTATGGTCTTATGGCCTTATGGCCTGTTAGTTTCTCCCAGCGCTCCACGATCACGTCGCAGTAGGCTGGATCCAGCTCCACCATCCGGCACTCGCGGTCCAGCTGCTCGGCGGCGATCAGGGTCGTCCCGGATCCGCCAAAGAGGTCGAGGACCAGCTCGCCCTTCCGGCTGCTGTTGAGGATGAGGTCACCGATCATCGGCACAGGCTTCATGGTCGGATGCTCGTCGCTCCTTCGTGGCTTGTCGTACCGCAGCACCGTCGTCGGAGCCGGCTGGTCTTCAAAGATCTTCCACAGCAGATCCCTCATCTCCTTCTTGCTCATCGCGTCAATGTCCAGCGCCGTATCTATCACTGTCGACTCCTTCCGGCTGTCGTTGAAGTAATGACCGGCTCCGGGCTTTCAGCCATAGACGCAGTTCTCGTGCTGCCACTGGTAGTCCTGCCGTCCCAGGGTGAAGGCGTTTTTGACCCATACGAGCATCTGCTTGTAGAGCCAGCCGGCCTTCTCGAAGGCGTCGATGCACGAGTCGATCTCGCTGGACCCCATCCAGACATAGGCCGCAGCGCCCTCCTGGGCGTGGCTGCTTCCGACCGTGAAGGCATCCAGGAGGAACTGCCTGAAAGACGCATCGCTCTGGTTGTCGTTCAGGATCTTCCTGTCGTCCATCCCGCACCCGTAGTTCTTGTCAGCATAGTCCTCGCCCTTCTGCCCGTAGTTCACGTTGTAGGGCGGATCCGTCAGCAGCAGGTTCGCCTCACTGCCATCCATGAGCCGTCCGACCACTGAGGCATCCGTGCTGTCGCCGCAGATAAGCCGGTGCCGGCCCAGCTGGATCAGATCCCCCAGCTTGGTCCGGGTGCTCTTGAGTGCTCTCTGTAGAGAGCGCTCAACGTCGAAGCCGTCCTCGACCGCTTTCCTGGTTCCCTTCGTCGGAAGGTCCGGTACACTGATCCCTAAGTCCATGAACTCAAACTCGCCCCAGTCTTGTTTCAGCAGGTCGACGTCCCAGGATCCGAAAGAGGAATTATCCTTCAGGACGATCGCCTTCAGGGTCTCTATCGGTGTGCCTTCCGGGACGACGGCACATACCATTTCCTGTCAGCCGAGGACCCGGGCAGCCTCGGCCCTCATGTTGCCTCCCAGGATGACGTAGTTGTCGCCAAACGGCACGACGATGGCGCCCCGTGCCTCGGCCAGCTCCGGCGTCTCAGCCATGGACCTGGCCAGCGACGCCACGTCACTCTTTTTCCACTTCCGCGGGTTCGCCGGCAGTCCTTGGATCTGGCCGGCGTTGAGCTCCAGCTTCTGGAGCCCGATCTTCCTGAATTCCATAAGTGATGATCTCCTTGATGTAGTACTCAATCCTTGCTTGGGCATCACTCTTTAATGGCTCGGCCCGGAGAGCCCGGAGCACCGTCCGGACATCCAGGTTGCAGTCCTTAGCAATCTGGGCTGGCGTCCGCCGACACAAGCGAATCCGGCCCGCAAACTCCATCAGCCGTCTCGTCTCATTGGCTCTGAAGTCGTCCTCGGTTATTCGTGCGTGAACGTTCATCTGGTTGCTTTTTACAAAGTTATATGTTCGCATCTGTGCTTTTGGTATGGGTCAATTAGCATTTCATTGCTCTCAGTTCCTTGATCCGGCTCAAGAGGGCGCTCTGGCAGTCCCCTTTCCCTTCCAGAGCTTCCATTACCCTCTCGTCCATGGTGCCCTTGGCGATGATATGGTACAGCAGAACCGGGCGTTCCTGGCCCTGCCGGTAGAGGCGTGCATTGGCCTGCTGGTATAGCTCCAGGTTCCAGGTGGGGCTGTACCAGATGATGATCCGTCCGCCCTCCTGCATGTTGAGTCCGTAAGCCACCGAAGCGGGGTGGCAGAGCAGCAGCCGGATTAACCGATTGTTCCATTTCTTGAGGATTTCGGGCTCTCCGTTGAAGGTTTCGGGCTGAAAATTTCCAAATTCGGCCAAAATTCGCTCCTTTTCGTGCTGATAAGCATAGAAGACCAGCACTGGCTCATCCGTCGCCTCAAGGAGGTCAGCAAGGGCCTCCATCTTGCTTTCTCCGACCTTGTGCCACTCATGCTCGGAGTCGTAGACGGCACCACCTGAGTACTGCAGCAGCTTGTTGGTGAGAGCCGCTGCCGTGACCGCTTCGATCTCCGCTTCGTCGACCTGCATCAGCTGCTCCTTCTCGAAGGCCAGGTATCCCTTCATCTCCGCATCGCTCAGGGCTATGGTGGTACCAGCCTGGATGAGATCCGGCATGTCGAGATAGTCCTCAGCCTGCATGGAGAGACAGATGTCGGAGATCTTCTCAGTTATCTTCTCCCTGGCTCCGGGTCTGGGGATCCACTCGTAGACGACATGACCATTGTGGCGCCCAGGGCGGAAGTATTCGGTCCTGAAGGACGTGAGGGTCCGCCCCAGACGCTTACCGTAGTCCAGCAGCTCGATCTGGGGCCAGAGATCCATCAGTCCATTGGGGCTCGGCGTGCCAGTCAGCAGGACCATCCGACGGATGAGCCACCGCATCCGGCGCAGCGCCTTGAACCGCCGGCTCTGGGGGTTCTTGAAGCTGCTGGACTCATCGACGACGACGGTGTCGAAGGGCCATTTGACCAGCTCCAGGTCGCAGTAATCCACGAGCCACTTGACGTTGTCGCGGTTGACGACGTAGATGTCCGCCTCGGCTGCCAGGGCCTTCTTCCTTTGGGCCGCGGTGCCCATCACGACGGAGATCCGCAGATCCTTCAGGTGGTCCCATTTATGGGACTCACCTGTCCAGGTATTTCTGGCCACGGACTTAGGCGCGATGACCAGGACCTTGTCCACCTCGAGGTAATCCTCCCGGAGCTCCTGGAGGGCTGTGAGGGTGGCGACGGTCTTGCCCAGGCCCATGTCGAGGAACAGAGCGCAGTAGCGGTTGTCGATGATGAACTGTGTGGCCCGCTCCTGGTATGCGTGAGGCTGATAGTGCATTTATGACAGTGCTTTTAGGGCTTCCATCTGGACATCGACACACTGGAAGAAATCCTCCAGCGCCTCGCTGTTGTCGATCACGAAGACCATCTGGCCGAGATCCGTCAACTGCTTATGGCAGTGCTTCTGCAGCAGGGTGGGATTCTTGCCTGTGCTTTTCAGTTCCACGAAGTAGATGGCACCGTATGGCAGGAGGGCCATCCGATCCGGCAGGCCGCGGTGCAGCTGGCTCAGGAGCTTGATGCACATGCCGCCTCTTTTCTCAACGCCCTTCCGGAGTTTCGCCTCCAGGGTCTTTTCACTTTCCTTGATCATATCAGATTATAATTTTGTGGAACAATGCGCGGACGCACACGCGCATACATAGTGTATAGGTGCGTTTATGTCCTCCGATATAGTGGATTTCCGACATAAATGGCCTTTCATGTTTTTTTCACTTTTTTATTGTTCCATTGTTCCATTTTTAACCTAATCGGTTGATTTTTTGGCTTTTAGGCATGGAACAATAGATGGAACAATAACGGAACAATAAAAATCATTGTTCCATATCGGGGTGGAATAATAATCTGTTATTCCATTCATTGTTCCGCCTATTGTTCCATTCATTGTTCCGTGCTCTATGGCCGATTCCGGTCGGTTCCTTTCGTTCCTTTCTTTCAGTTTGTAAGCAAAACTACAACTTTTGAAGGTTGCCCCCGTTGACAGAGGCGTGCTGCCAGAGTTCCGTCATGGTGTCGATGTCTTCCATGAAGGCCACGTTTGTGTCATTGTAGGCCCAGTGAAGGCGGTATTGCTTCCGGCGCTCATCGTAGGACAGCTTGATCTCCTGGAATTGTGTCCATGCTTTCAAATAGAAAGCGATGCCTTGTCCGCGCTCACGGAGTTTCCAGCCGTTTTCTTTAAGTAGTTCTTCAGTTATCGGTGTCATTTCGTTTCGTTTTTAGCTCTTTGGCAATAGGGTGTTTTTGTGAATAACTCACAGACGGTCTTGCAGTCCGGAAGGACCTCGTTTTTGGGGTGTGAGCAGCTGCGGTTATAGCAGACCCAGCAGCAGCAATTCCGTAGCATCTGAAGGGTCCGGATCTTCTCGGCGTTCCGGCCTTCGAGCCGGACCGAGTAGGTCTTGCCGTAGCGGCAGGTAATCAGGTGCGCTGTCATTCCGGGTCCTCCTCATCATCTTCAAAGACTCCCATATTATCAGCTATGGCATATAGGAGTTGGGTTATAGCAATGAGCAGCCAGGTGCTTACGTTCACGTCTCTTTTATTGACGTTGCTGGCGTTTTCGAGTGTGGCTATGAAATCCTTTCTTTTCATTTCTCGTATTCGGATTTGATTGGTTGGATGTAGGGCCTCATCTTGATGATGGTACTTCCGTTGGGGCCTTCGACCTCATCTTCCTCTTCGATTCTCTCCCAACAGATCTCATGAGTTTCCCTGCATACGACACGCCCGAAGTGATCCCTGGGCGGAGTTTCAAGGGCTTCGATCTCTATCCAGATCTGTTCTTCTGCTAATTTCCTTTGGTGCTCGAAACCGGCCGCCATTGCTTTTTCTGCTTCGGATAGCCCAAAGAGTAGTTTCTTCAGGTCTTCAGGAGCTGGTCCGGTGAAGGAGCATGTTATGCTAAGGTTTCGTCGTATTTCGATCATATCTTGTCACAATTCGATGGTTTTCTTGCAGGTCACGTCATAGCCGCGGCGGCGGAGCTCCTGGATGAGGTTGATGTCTGTAAACAGGCGGATCGTGTCGAAGGGAGTAGCAGGTTCTTCGTCCGTCTTCGGTTTATCCTTAATGAAGTTGATGAAGTCAAGAATCCCTTGCAGAGCATCAATAGAGCCTTCTACAAAGTCAGTTTTCTCGATCCTTCGTAGAATAGAACTCTGTAATATAATGCGTTCTTCAATCTTGGCTTTAACTCGTTCAAGTGTGTTCATAATGAGTTGATTTTGTCTATTACTGATAGAAAGATCTGCTGCTTATGAAAAGCCTCTTGCTTGTTAGCTGGATCAGCCATCCATTCTTTTTTTAGAAGATTAGAGGCCTTTTGTAGCCATTCCAGCAGAGCGCCCTTGCGGATGTATTCTTCTTCCGGATTGTCTGGCGGAAATTCCGCAGGATGCAACATGCTGGGGCGAATCGTAAACTTGTTCAAATAGATTTTGTCAGGTGCTTTCATCGTTCATTGGATTATGTAGGTGTCGTCTTCTCTCCGGGTCCGCCGGGACGGGGCCCTTCTGGCCTCAACACGGCGGGCCGAGGAGGACCGGACAAAGGCGCTGCCGGGGTCCGTGGCTGCAATCTGGACCGATACCAGGCAGAGGAGCGCGAAGGCCCCTACACGGCGCCGGATTTCGCCCAGATCGAGGCTGTAGTTCTTTGTCAGGAACCACGCCACCAGGGCGTTGGTCGAGCGGCGGATACCGGTCTTGTCGTAGATGTTCTGGGTGTGCCTTACAACGGTATTATAGGAGACCCCGCACTTGTCGGCGATCTCCTTTCCGATGAGTCCGTCCACGTAGCCGGCAGCGATCCTTGTCTCGGCAGGTGTGAGGACAGCGTCAGTGTTCATTGGGCACGAGCTTCGGATTGTCTTTCACGCCGGATAGGTACTTGACGATCTTCCCGTCGACGACGTACCAGTTCTCCGGGCTCGGTCCCAGGTAGGCGAAGGCCTTGTAGAACTCCGGATCCTTCGTGTAGAGCCTGCGCTTGTGCTGGTCGCAGAGTTCCTTGGTGATGAAGTCCGGCTTGATGCGGTCGGCCTCGTAGCTGGCGATGATGGCCTTCCAGCGCTTGCCGTCGAGCCAGTACTTGAGACAGGACTGGTACTTGCGGAGCCAGTCCGTGTGGTCGCGGTACATCTTCACGACCGGGTGGTTGCGCCAGCTGCCGGTCTTCGTCTCGATGACCTGGAGGATCTGGCTGCATTCAATGATCTGTTTGCGGAGCCGTCTGCTGTCGAGGGTCCGCGCGACGCCGATGGGCGACGATTGGGGGATAAAGACTTGCATGATATTAAGGTTGGTTGGTGATGATTCTGAATCTCCTCTGGCGGCCGTAGGTCTTGTCGTAGGCCAGCCCTTCGTATTCCAGGCACCGCATTTCGCGCAGGATCTGGTTGATCTCCTTCGTCCGGTACCGGGTCTTCTCGTCCAGCTGCTGCCCGAAGAGCTCCACGAGGATCTCGACGGCGCAGATGGTCTCGCGCTGGATCCGCGGTTCGCTGGCGTCCAGCTCGGCGCAAGTCTTGAACCAGTCCTGGCGCTGGCGCATGGTCATGGACGCCCAGGTGGCGGGCAGCTCCTTGCGGATGAAGGCTTCGATCATGCCGGCGCGGTCGTCGGCCTGGACTTCATTGTGCGTCTCCTGGAGCTGGGCGGCCAGCAGCTGGAGCTCGTGGCTGAGGTAGAGCGGCTCGCGGTCACGCCAGCGCCGGACGGCCTCGGCCCATATCTGGTCCACTTCTCCGGGCAGGTCATCCCAGATGTCCTTCGTCGGCAGGTCCAGGCCGCACTCCACGGTCCAGAAGCGGCGGTTGCCGGTGTCGCCCTTCAGGAAGGCTTTTTCGTTGGTTGTAGCGAAGAATACGCACTGCCTGGGATAGACTTCCGTCTTGCGCCCGTAGGCAGGCCGGTAGGAGTCCTCTTGTTTGGAGATGAAGGCTTTGTATGCCTCGCTGGTCGATTTCTTGTAGTTCGTGAGCTCACCGAATTCCACCAGCCACTTACCGCGGATCTGCTCCATGCCGTCCTTGCCCTCGATGCTGGTGAGGCTGTCGTCGAACCACTCGTCCTTGCCCATGTAGCGGATGAGGCTGGACTTGCCGAGGCCTTCCGGGCCGATGAGGGTGAGGACATAGTCGTACTTGCAGCCGGGCACCATGACGCGGGCGACGGCAGCGGTGAAATGCTTGCGGGTCATCGCCCGGATGAGCTCGGAGTCCTCCGCCCCCAGGTAGTCGCAGAGCAGGGTGTCCAGACGGGGCGTACCGTCCCAGACAAGGCCCCTCAGGTAGTCCCGGACCGGGTGGTATGAGTTCTGGCTTATGACGAGGTCATTGGCGTCCAGGATGGCCTGTTTCCCGGTCAGGCAGTAGTGCTCGCTGATGTAGTCCACGAGGCCGTTGTCGTCGGTGTTGTTCCAGAAGGGCTCCAGGTCTTTCCGGCGCCATGGGAGGTCCCTGGCGAGGACGTCCCGGCCGCGGAGCAGGTCGCGCCTGGCCGTGTCCTTCAGGGCGGGGTCGTTCTTGATGATCAGACCGAAGTTGTAAGGCGATGCGAGGAAGTTCTTGCGTCGCTCGTCCATCTGCAGCAGGGTGGTCCATTCCGTGTCCTCTGCGCCCAGGCCGGCGAAGTCTTCGTTGAGTTCCTTGAGGCGTTCCGTAGCCATCAGGCCGGAGACCTTCGGGTCCTGTCGGGCGAAGCGCTCCATGGCCAGGAAGGACGGCAGCTTAGGTGTCGGGGTGTTGATGTCGGCGTCCTGGTCCTCGTCCCCGAACTTGTGGATCCTGACGAGGTCGAAGGCGTTGCAGAGTTTCTCGCAGCAGGGATCCGTGCCGTGGTGGCTGTAGGCATACTTGTCTTCATAGACCACAAGGCCGGAGGCTGTGGTGCCCCCGATAAAGGTGTAGCGGTCATCGTGGGCGGTTGGTGCGTAAACATCGGAGAGGAAGGCGGAGATGGCTTCGGAGATACTGTAGCAGCGGCAGAAGGCGCCGATGGCTCCGGGCTTCTCGAGCGGATCCTCCTGCTTGGCGCCGCCGGCTCCCTGGGCGATCCGGACCGTCCGGCGGTCCATGGGCCACTCGGCGATATTACGCCAGTCGCCGTAGCTGTCGAGGATCTCGTCGGCGTTGACGGGAGCACCGCTGCCTTCACGGTAGACGTACTCCCCGTCACGCGGGCAGCTGGGCCAGTACATCAGGCGGCAGGGCTCGTAGGTCGAGCTGTCGAAGATGTCGATGTCGATCTGATCCGCGATGCGCCGGGCGATGGGGATGTATTCTTCCGGGGTGACCTCCCTGGAGAGCGGAATGACCAGTCGGAACCGGGGCGTCTCAGGCGTGTGGCTGTGCGTGGAGTAGAGGCACCAGGCAGTGTCGTAGAGCGTGTCTGCAATCACCTCCGGGGTGTCGGCCTGTCCGTAGTCTATGTCGAGCGTCAGGAGGCTCCTGGAGACCATGCTGTCGGCCTTGCGTCGGCCGCCGTCGATGGCTCCGCCGACGAAGCCGCCGGTGTCCTTGACCTTGCCTTTCTGCTGCCGGCTCATGGCCTTGTAGTCGGCCACGCTCTCGGCTGTCCGCTTGCAGTGCTTGAGGCGCTCCTTGAGGGCGTCCCAGGTCACGCTTTTCCGCATCCATTCCGTCTCGGTCCTGGAGCGGCCGGTCGATATTACGTATTCATCCATGGTTTTAGTCCTTCAGGTAGTAGGGTGTGATGTAGCCGGCTCCCTTGAGCGGCAGGCCTTCGTTCCAGCTGGCGTTCTGTGAGAAGACGTCCTTGATCCAGTCCAGGGTCCTCTCCGCCTTGTCTTCCGGCACCTCGCAGATGATCTCGTCGTGTACGTGGAAGACCACGTCGTGTCCGTGCCCGATGGTGGCGAGGGCTTCTGCCAGGCAGTCCCGGGCGGTGGCCTGGACGATGTTCTCGGTGAGCTTGCCGCCGTAGGTCTCAATCCACACCCATTTGTTGGTCTGCTGGTCAAGGCCGTGGTATTTGAGGCTGCTGGATCCGAATCGGTTGGTGCTGGGCTGGATGTCCGGATAGCTGATGAGCCGGCCGCTGGGCAGCTGGATGGTCATGGTCTTGCCGTGCATCTTGAACTCCAGGGGCCCGACGTGTGTGGTGGCCTTCGTGACGACGCACTCGGTGGCGGCGCTCTCAACGCGGAACCAGAAGCTGACGATGTTCGGATTGGCCGCCCGCCACTTCCGGACGGTGTCGGCCTCCTCCTGCTCGGTCATGCCCATGCGCTGCCCGCCCATGGCGTCCAGGGCGGAGACCGCGCCGCCGTAGCCCAGGGCCAGGACAGCGATCTTGCCCTTCTGCCGGAGCTCGGCGTTCTGGCCGTGCTTTTCGACTGGTACGTGGAACATCTGGGACGCCGTGGCGCAGTAGATGTCACCGCCCTGGCGGAAGGTGTCGAGGACCCACTGCTCCTCGGCAAGCCAGGCGAGGACGCGGGCCTCGATGGCGGAGAAGTCGCAGACCACGAAGGTCTTGCCCGGGCCGGCGATGAAGGCCGTGCGGATGAGCTGGGAGAGGATGTCGGACACGTTGCCGTAGCCGAGCTCTATCATCTCGATATCATTCTCCAGGAGGCAGGTCCGGGCGAAGTCGATGTCCCTGATATGGTTCTGGGGAAGGTTCTGCACCTGGACGAGTCGGCCGGCCCAGCGGCCGGTCCTGGATCCGTAGAACTGCAGGAGCCCCCGGACCCGGTCGTCCTTGCCGACGCAGGCGAGCATGGCCTCGTATTTCTTGTTGGAGGTCTTGCCCATCTCGGCGCGGATCTGCAGGACTCTCTTGACCCGCGGGTCGTTGGTCGCGGCCTTGATGTCCGGGAGGTCCTTCTTGCTCAGGGTGTCGAGCTGGATGCCGACGGTGTCGGAGAGCCATTGCTTGAGCTGGCTGACGCTGTTGGGATTGCTCAGCCCGGTGAGCTTCATCGCCTCCTCGTTGAGGCGGGCGGTCTGGATGGCGTCGGCCCGGACGGCATTCCGCACGAGGGTCATGTCCAGGAGTACGCCGCGGTCGTTGATCTGCTGGTCCAGGGCGTAGAGTCCCTGCTCGAAGTCCGAGACCGGATACCAGTCGGTCGCCTTGTCGATCATGCGCTCCACCTCAACGTCCCGGACGCAGTAGTCCTTGAAGGTCTGCCACTTGTCCGGGAAGTCCTCCGGGTGGTTTCGGCCGTCATCCTGGCCAAAGAGACCGGTGGAAGCCTTGACGGCCTTGGGCGTGCAGAAGAGCTTGATCAAGTCCTTGCCCTCCGTCATCTTCTGCTCCTTCAGCCCGAGGGCCGCACCGGCCTGTGCGAGGCTCAGAGGGAGGCCGCAGCGCGAGCACTGGACCATTGTGCAGTGCCATTGCACAGGATTGAGGAAGGCGCCGTAGCCGGCGAAGTTCGGCCGGATCTCCAGGTGCTTCCAGAGCCAGGAGGAGAAGCAGACGCGCTCGAAGGTCGCGTTGTGGGCGCACTTGAGGACGCCGCCGGAGAAGAGCGCCTGGATGAAGTCATCCGGCAGCTTTTCTCCTTGTGCGAGATCCACGATTTGGACGGGCTGTCTGTCCCACGCATAGGCCACCAGGAGGATATCGAAGTCCGGGTGCGCCGCGTACTTGTAAACGCCTACGTCCGCGATGGACTCGGGGCTGTAGGTCTCGATGTCGATATGCAGCTTAGTCATTGCGAGACGATTTCTAAGGCGAGATCTACCAGGTAATCTTCATCGGCGATTTCAGCAGGGAGCTCTTTGCCATCGACGCTTTTCATCCGAGCCCACTGGCGTCTATGATCGGGCTGGGAAACTCCGGCAAAGACCCATCCTTGCTCGCGGAGATATTCTTCTATTTCAGGTCTCATATCTTTTGGTTTTTCTCGTTCCATGGTTGTGGCTGGAGAGGGACTCGGACCCTCATCTCCGGCGGTGGCTAATTCGACTGCTTGCTTTCCGCCCCGGCGATCATACCATTATACCATCCAGCCAGGTGCCGGTCTCTCCCGGCTGTCACGGGTCTTTCCCCGTCGTCATTGGCGAGCCTGACTTGGGGCTAAATGATGTCGTCGTAGTCCGCGGTCTCGTCGGCGATGCTGTCCAGGTCGATGCCGGCGAAGTCCGTCTCGGCGGAGACGCGGCCGCCGAGGTAGCTGCCGTCGCGGGCCTTGAGGACGTTGTTGAGGCCGGCGCCGATACCGACGTTGCCCCGCTGGGCGTACACGAAGAAGTTAATGGACACGTAGGCGTAGCAGCCGCTGTAGACCTCCTCCTCGTTGGTGATTTCGACCAGCCGGCTCTCGCCGTCGATCTTGACCTTCTTCACGATGTTGGGCTTCCGGGTGGAGTTGGCGTTGATGAAGTAGGCGTTGGCATAGGCGTCGTCGTCGGGACGCTCGAGGTCGCCGTCCCTCAGGGGGATGCGGATCTTCGCTTGGGGCGTGTTGCCGATCTTGGCCTTGCCGGCCTGGGCTGCGGCCTTGATGGCGGCCTTGACTTTCTCCAGCGATGCGGTGTCGCTCTTGGGGATGATGATGGAGACGGAGTACTTCTTGTCTCCTCCTTCCTCCACAGCCTCGGGCTTGAAGATGTGGACGTAGCTGAGCCGGACTTCGCCGACTACGCATTTGGTTGATACATTTTCTGTCATGGTGTGTTTGTATTAAAGGTTCTTGATTAAATCGAGGTCAAAGATCGTGTGGGTTTTGAGGGAACGGCCGATGTCGAACTTACAGGCATAGCTGCCTTTGAGTTTGTGCTCCTCAAAGTATTGCTGGGCTTTCTGGATGGCCTCCTGCCATGGGATTGCTATCATGGGGATCAGGAAGCGGTAGCGGGTTCCGTCTTGGAAATAGCATGGAGCCTTTTTGTAGTCAATGCCACAGCCCAGCTTCAGCTCCTTGGCCCCGAACATCTGGGCGAGGTCCTTAACGGCTTGTGTCTTCGTGATCTGTTTCATGTGCAAAAAGTCTATTAAGGTTTGCGATGGTGCTTTCGTGAACATAGTTGGAAGTCGCCCAGGGCCATTTAGCGACACAATATCGGCCGTATTTCAGTCGTGCTTTGTCCATGTAATCCTTGAGCTCCTGGGGCTGCATTCCGTAATGCTTCGCCAGATCTGAGATAGTGGCGTAGCCATCTCCCGAGGGCTTGTTCTCTCTGGGCCTTAGCCTATAAGGCTTTACTTTTCGCTTGTGTTCAACCTTCTGTTCGCAGGTCGCAACCTCTTTTTTTTCGGCGGGTCCGGCGCAATGATTCTGGATGAAGCGGGCGAACTGAAGGAGCCGATCGGGCCTAAAGGTAATTTCCTCGTTGTGCCAGTCCTTGACCGGAATCCAGCTTTCAGGATCTGTCGGGTCCCATAGTATTTCTACGCCTTTGTCAGTTCTTCGCCAGGCGGTGAACCGGGAGAAAAAGAAGTCGTCTATGATTTTATCTATTGCTATCATGGCTAAATGTCTTTGAAGTCTTCTGATACGCTGTTGATGGCGGGCCGGGGATCGCTGTCCTCCACGAGGGTGGGCTTGCCTGCCGGCTTGACGACGTACTCGCCCAGGAGCTCCTGGAAGCCTTTCTTCTTGAGCAGCTTCTCCAGGTCCGTGATGGTCTTGAGCTCCTTGGGCTTGCAGTAGCTGGCCTCCTCGAAGCCAGCGTCCTTCAAGATCTGCATGGCCTTGGGCTGGTCGGAGATCTGACGGACGGACCGTCCCTCTACGACCTTGAAGCCGGGGAAGGTCTCGCCGGCTACGGCCCGCTCCAGGGCGTAGGCCTCCAGGGAGGAGAGCCAGCTCTTGAGGGATGCAGCGTTGGTCAGGGCCTCTGCGATCTCGGCGTTGGTCATGAGGGCCGTGTCGCCGCGGTCCGCATTCAGCTGGGCAGCCTTGGCCGCCAGGGCCTTGCAGCGGGGCGCTACGTTGCAGAACCGGCAGTGCTCGCCGGGGAGGAAGTCGCCGCCGCCCTGGAAGGCGAGGACGGCTGCAGGGCGCAGTTCGTTCTCGGCCCAGTTTATCAGCTCGTCAGTCTGAAGGTCCCAGGAGGAGACCCACTGCAGCCGGGGCTGGATGATGGTCATCGCCACCTGATCGATGTCGTAGAGCTCGCCCGGGCCCAGAAGGGCGCCGAGGCCGTAGCACATCATCTGGGTGTTGCTGATGGCGGACACCTTGACGCCCTTGCCGTACTTGAGGTCATAGACGCTGAGGGTCTTGCCGGCGATGATGACGGCGTCAGATGAGCCAAAGCCCTCGGGGATGTATTCGTCCAGCTTGAGTCGCTGCTCGACCAGGAGGACCGCGTCGGGGTCATCCTTCAGGGCTTCAATGAAGTCCTCGTAGACGAGTTTGCAGTAATGGGTGTAGACGGTCTCGATCATCTCCCAGGGGTCCAGGTCGAGAGCCTCGGCGTCGACGATAGCTTTGTACAGCTCTTTGTCGAGATCTGTGTAGGGGTAGTCCTGCGGAAGGCTGTTTACCGCAGCTTGCAAGTCGGCTCTGTGGTCTGCAAACCATTCTTTCACCTTTGCAGGATAGCTTTCAGCCCAGGTGTCGGGTCGATTCGCTTCCAGCGTGAGAAGGAAGATTTCAGCCATCTTGTGGGCGAGAGTGCCCTCGATGGTGTAGGACGTCTCCACGCTGGGAACCTGCGCCTCCAACCGGGCGGAAGGAGGGCAGGCCATCCAGCGCTTCGACGCCGAAGGAGCGAGGATTGCGTGATCGGTAGGCATGGCGTTAGGCTGCTAATTTGTTCAACCGTGCTACCAGATCCGCTCGCCGCTCCTGCGGGCAGTCAATAGAAGTCCTGATGCCGAACTCGGCGAAGACCGCCCGGACGTCCGTCGGGGAGGAGGCGTTCTTTGCCTTCTTGACCAGGGCGCGGAGCTCCTCGTCGGAGATCTCGGCAACCTCAGCGGGCATGTCTGCAACCGGTTCAGGGTCTTTTGCAACCGGTTCAGCCGGGGCTGCAGGCTTCGGGGTCTTAGCGGCCGGGGCTTCCTTCACCTCTACGACGGGAGGCGTCGGCCGGGCCGGTGTGCTGTCGTCCTTCGCGGTCTTCGTGAAGGACCGGATCACCTCGAGAGTCTTCTGCCCGAGGTCGATCGTGATGTTGATTTGAATGGGATCCATGATATTGATGTTGAAAAAGTGTGTCACTTCGATCCGTAGAGCTGGCGGGCCAGGTCGACGTTGGTGATGAAGGTACGGCCCTGCTGCCGGATGGCTTTCTTGATCGCGCCGCTGGCCTTGATGCGCTTGGCCGTGCTCTTGGAGCAGTGGAAGATCTGCATGAGGCCCTCGATGCCTTTCAGGTACTCCTGGGGTCGCTGCGCGGAGATGGCCTCTGCTACGGTCTTGTAGATGAGGTCCTGGAGTTCCTCCGTGGTAAGGTCGGCTATGTACGTCTTCTGGCTCATGATCTTTGGCTTTTTGGGTAAAAAGGGGCGGCTGTGACCATCGCGGCTATGCCGCCCCCGGGATGAAAAAATGGTTGTTGTGTGTGTCGGATGCCCACCTGCTGGTGGGTTGTGCCCGGTAGGAGAGTCGAACTCCCGTCTATCCCCCGGCCTGGGCGTCGGTGCCCCCGGGGGACCCGCTCCGGGCAAAATGGCGGTCAGGCTCCGCCGGAAAGGAAGACAAAGCAATGGTCCTTGCAGGCCTGAAACGGACGTCATCGGGGTCTGGCTCGAGGCCGGTACCGTGACACCGTCTGCAAGGGCGGTCGTATCTGTCGAGTCCTCTGCCGTTGCATGCAAGGCAGATCATCTCGTTGTTGCTATCCTCTGACATAGGCTTTGCAGTTTGATCGGTCGGTGTGCAGGCTGCTGGTCTCGCCCCTGTCCGCGAGATGGATCGGGAAGAGGTTTGGATTAGCAACGCACTCGTAGCCCCGAAGGATGTCGAGCTCGCAGTGCTTGCAGGTCCAGCAGCAGCGGAATGTGATGGTCAAATCAGCTTTGTTTTCCATCGCTCTCGGCTTTGTGGATCCGGTAGAAGAGATAGCAAATGGCGGCAGTCCCGAGGTGCCACCAGGCTCCCTGGAAGATGACGCCGGCGAGGCAAGCCGCGCAGAGGGCGGCCCAGGTTCCCCGGGCGATCTTGTGGTAGGTGAGTTCGTTTTCCATGGCTATGCGATCCTTTTGATGATGATCTGTCCGGCAGCCTCCTTGGGGCTGGAGACGTGGAACTGCTTGCCGGTGCTGGCGCCGTACTTGGACGCGCAGACTTGGGCGTAGGTCAGTTTGATCTCGTCGTTGGAGGTGGTCCAGACTTCGCCGACCTCCATGGTGGCGAGGGTGTTCTGGACGCTGATCTGGCCGATGGCCTTTCCAGTGGTGTGGGTGATTACTTCCATTGTGTATGTCTAATTGGATTGATTTCTTAAAAAAGGAGAGGGCCTTATTGGCGATTATTGGGTTTGTACTCCCTCGGCCCCCTCCCGGGCTTCCCAGGGCCTTTGTGTGATTTAGTTGCTGAATTGCTTGATGAGTTGCTCGTACATGTTGAGGTGTACCTGAAGATTACTAAGGCGGGTCTTGTAAAAGTTCTTCCATCCCCAGACGATGAATCTCAGAGGTCCGTGTCCGTTGGACGCTTTGACCTCACTTGCGATTTTGTTTGCCATCTTCTCGGTGAAGAAGCAGGGATTGCTGTAGTTTCCGATCAGAACCTCAGCCTTGTGTGTCTCGTTATTAACCGTCACCTGGTATTCGGCGTCTACGGTTGCGACAATGCAGTTGCACTTGAGGAGCAGAGGCGCTTCTATTTGCTGACTGCAGTAATTCATTTCTTTCAGGACCTGCATACGGAGCTCGTTGAGGGTCTGAACACGCTGGGCGTTTGTCATGGTTTCCATTGCTTTGTACTTTTTTTAGTTTAACTTTGTTTACTTTCCTTTCTTTGCTTGGGCAAAGTTAAGCCATTAGTTTGACATTTCCAAACTATCAGTTCGATTTTTTTGAAGAATTTTTTACGCCATGACTAAAAACACCATTAGAGAGCGCCTGACGGCGTATTTAGACCAGAAAAAAATTTCAAAGTCAGAGTTCGGGCGCCGGATCGGGGTGTCTGATGCCTTCGTGACCTCTATTAAAAAGTCCATTTCCCCCGAGAAACTACAGCGGATCCGGACCGAATTTCCGGATCTCAATCTTGATTGGCTCCAGTTCGGGACGGGCGACATGATCGTGACCGCGCCTATCGTGGCGGGAGACCAGAATAACGTCAATAACGGGCATGATCAGCACGTCTCCACGGACGCAGGCCTGGTGGCTGCACTTCGGGAAGCCCAAGCCCAGACCTCGAAAAGCCAGCAGCAGATAGACCGGCTGCTAACCATCATTGAAACCTTCCAAAACTCGCAGAAATGAAACGCTTTTATCTTCTTGTCCTCGCTATTCTCGTATGTACGTGCGCCTGGGCGCAACTGAATGTAAAGAGTAAGTCATCCGGTCCGGAGAGCATCGCTACTGCCGCCAGCTCGAAGGCCGGCTTGATCTTCCAGGAGAAGTACGGATACCTGATGATGATCGTTTCCTCGAACCGCTACGACAAGAGCGGCTATTTCCTTCTGGGGAAGGATCTGGACAGCGCGGTCCAGACGCTTTCCGATCTGCTTGACCTCTACGGATCCATCGGAGACGACCAGGTGACCGTGGAGCCCTGGCCCGAGAGGACCTGCCTGCTGTATGCTTCGGATCGGGCCGGCTGGATGGTCTTCAAGTTCAGCCAGCATGCCGGGCGTTGTGAAGTCTGGAAGAAGGATCTGGAGATGTTCCTTGCTGCCCTGAAGGAGCGGCAGGCCGTAAAGGTGGAGGTAGTGGAATGACGCCGATCAAGCATCGGGTGCTCTTTGCCCTCCACCGGCATGACCGGGAGCTGGACCCGCAGCTGCAGTGCCGGATCAAGTGGGGCAGCTCGAAGTTCATCGTGACGGTCAACACCGGCTACCGCGTGGATCCGGAGCGCTGGGATGCCGAGAGGCAGCGCTGCATGCCAGGATCCTTCCACGGCGCCAGGAGGATCCCGGCGGCGGCCATCAATGACGAGATCGCCCGATACCAGGACGTTGTGGACAGCGTCTTCGCGGATTTCGCGGCCCAGAGGCTCTTTCCATCTGTCACGGACGTCCGGGCGGCGGTTCAGTCCAAGCTAAACCACCAGAGCGAGGTGCCTGCCGAGGAGGACGTCTTCAGGGCCTTCGATCAGTTCTGCTCCGAACAGGGCGCCCGGAACGCCTGGACGGATGCGACCTACACCAAGTGGCGTGTATTCCGTCGGCATCTCGCGGCATGGCGACCGGCGCTCACCTGGGCTGATTTCGATGAGAAAGGCCTGACGTCCTTCGTGGCGTATCTGCGGGACGTGAAGAAGCACAAGAACTCCACGATCCGGAAGCTGGTCGGGTTCCTTCGCTGGTTCCTGGGCTGGGCGGATGCGAAGGGGTATCTGTCCTCAACGGCCTACCAGGCCTTCCGTCCGAAGTTCAAAGGGCAGGACCAGCGGCGGGTCATCTTCCTGACCTGGCCGGAGCTCATGACCCTCTGGGACTGGGAGCCCGAGGACGGGTCTCTCCTGGGTCAGGTGCGCGACGTGTTCTGCTTCTGCTGCTTCAGCTCACTCCGGTACTCTGATGCGATGAACCTGCGCTGGTCGGATGTTCGGAAGGAGTCCTTTGTCATTACTACCGTGAAGACGTCGGACCCCTTGGAGATCCAGCTCAACCAGTGGACGAAGGAGATCCTCTGGCGCTACGTGGACGAGGGTTATCCGGATGACCACGTCTTCCCCCAGATCTCCAACCAGGTGATGAACCGCAGCCTGCACGAGCTCTGCAAGCGATGCGGCCTTGACTCACCGGTCCATCTCACCTGGTATCGTGGATCCACACGCCATGACGAGGTGCATCCCAAGTATGAGCTCATCACGACTCACTGCGGCCGGCGGACCTTTATCTGCAATGCGCTGGCCATGGGGATTTCTCCCACCGTGGTAATGCAGTGGACCGGGCACTCCGACTACAAGGCGATGCAGCCCTACATCGGCGTCGCCCAGGATACCAAAGAGGCAGCGATGGCGCTCTTTGACAGGGGCTAAAAACGCAAAAAAGGGCACCGTTTGGTGTCCTTTTGGTGTCCCTTTTCGCTAAAGTGCTGATAATCAATCCGTGTTGTGGAGGTGGGCGGACTCGAACCGCCGTCCAAACAACGCACCAGGTGGCTTTCTACATGCTTATCCGGCCTTTGGTTTTCGTACCCGGTATGCGGGGAGGCGCGCTTATCCGGGTCTTATCCCCTGGGTCTTGGCGGAGGATAGGGGAGTCGCTCCGTGCATCCGGTCTGGATGATACCCCGATTGCTGCACATGACCGGCCTGAAGGGCAGCGGGATACTCGTCGGCGTGGCAGCCTTGGCCACGCGGATTAAGCTAACCTACTTGGTAGATTAAGCAGCGAGTGCATAAGAGTTGTTGCCAACTATTTGTTTGCGGTCTGGGATTAACGGGCCAAATCGCGACGCCCGGCATGCTTACCATCCGACATCGATGCTGTCAAAACCAAAACACCCCCGGATAGTGCCGCAAAGGTACGAAAAAAACGCAGAACTGCAAGCGGCAGCCCCTGCTACCGCCGCTTCGGCTTGATGTCGATGTAAACCGGGAGGTGGTCGGAAGCCTGGGTGACGTCGCCGTCATCAAACTTGGTGGCGACGGCCGTGTGACGCAGGACGTAACTGGAATTGTTGTCCAGGACCATGATATAATCGATGCACTGCTTCGGCCGCGACGAATCATACGTGTTGTTCTGGGCGGAAACGATGGTCCAGTTCTTCTTCAATTCCTTGATGGTCTTGCTATTGGGCTTCGCGTTGAAATCCCCGCAGAGGATGACGACCTTGTGCGTGCCGGCATAACGGCCGGACAAGGCCAGCGTGATGGCCTTCGCCTGCGCGAGCTGCGCGGCGTCGGACTTATGGTCCAGGTGCGTCGTGGCCAGGACGAACTTGGGGAATTCGACCACGTCGAGGGCCCGCTGCTCGGCGCCCTTGCCCCGGTCCAGAGTCATACTCCAGCTGTCCAGGATGCGGTATTTCTTCTTCGAAACGATGCCGATGCCGTAGGTCCCGCCGTCGTGGGGGATGGCCGGGGCGAAACGATAGTTCCAGTCGCCGAGCGCGTCGGCGAACTCCTGGAGCTGATAAACCCCGCCGGTCCGGGCCGCGCAACTGTCCAGCTCCTGGATGCCGGCCGCGTCCGCCTTCATCTCGTTCAGCATGTCCGCCACCATGTTCATCTTGTCATAGCCGCTTTTGTGGAAGACGCCCACGTTGTAACTGACGATGCGCAGCGTCCCGCAGCCCTTCTTGGGCGGGAAATTGCGCGCGGCGATCTTCTGCGCGCGGGCCACCTTGGCCTTCTGGTAGAGTTTCTTGACCGATTTGACGCCTTTGCGCACCACGATCTTCGCCAGTCCGGTGCCCAGCAGTTCGTTGGTCAGGTCCACCGAGACCGTGTCGGGCAACTGGGGCTCGTCCCCGGAAAGGAGTTCCGCCCAAGCCGCGTCCAAATCGGTCAGCAGGGCCAAGGGAGCGTCGATGGCGACCAGGCCGTCGTCTTCCTCGGAAATCTCAAAAAGGGGAAGGACGGCGTCCGAACGGGTCCCGGAAGCGGCGCGGGCGCTAAGGGAAAGCGTGGCGAGCGCCGTGCAGAGCAAAAGAAGGAAAGTCTGTTTCATCGGTCGAAAAGCATTCATTTCTCACAAATATAAAAAAAGAAGGTTGAAATCTTCCGACAAATGCCTATATTTGTTACTTGTCGAATAATGCCATGATGAATCCATCGCTGAAAGTGCCCCGCGTAAGCGGTTTCGAAGACCTCGCCTCTTTTGCGAAAGCGGCGATCGATACGGTCTGCTGGCCGGATGCCTTCCCCTACAAGCCGGAAGCGCGCCTGGCCATCGCCCATGACGGCCGGGCGGTACTGGTCCGTTTCGACGTGGAAGAAGTCAACCCCCGCGCCGTGACGACCTTCAGCAACGGCCCCGTCTGGGAAGACAGTTGCGTCGAGTTCTTTGTCAAGGAGCCCGCCAGCCCGTTTTACTTCAACTTCGAGACGAACTGCATCGGCACCGGCCTGGCGGCCAAACGCACCTGCCGGGAGGACTTCACCCATTTCGACGAGGCCCGCATGGCGCAGGTGATCCGCCGTCCCTCGCTCCCGAAGGAGCCCGTGGACATCAGCGGCCCTGCGGCCTGGAGCCTGGAGCTCGAGGTTCCCTTCTCCCTCATCTGCGAAGGAGAAGGCGTCCCGCCCCGGCTGCTGGCCAATTTCTACAAGTGCGGCGACAAGACCGCCGTGCCCCATTTCCTCAGCTGGAGTCCGGTGCGGGTCCCGAATCCCGATTTCCACCGCCCGGAGTTCTTCGGCGAACTGATCCTGGAACCATAAAAAGATGAACGATATGTTGGACAACATGAGTAAGAAAATCCCCAATCTGAATCCGAATGCCATCTCCCGCATCGCGGCGGGGACGGTCATTATCGGCGGAGAGATCAAGACGCAGTGTGACATCCGTTTCGACGGCGACTATACCGGCAACATCACTTCCCAGAGCCGGGTCATCGTGGGCGAGACCGCCCACCTCAAGGGTGAGATCCGCTGCGAAAGCCTGGACGTGTTCGGCACCCTGGAGGGCGACGTGTTCGTCAAGGACACGATGACCATCAAGTCCGAAGCCAGCTTCACGGGCCACATCCAGTCTTCCCGCCTGGTCATCGAGCTGGGCGCCAAATTCGAGGGTGACAACCACCCCTACGTGGAGAACAAACAGTAACCCGACCATGAAGAAACTTCTCTTTGCTTTCGCCCTGGCCGCGCTGTGCCTCGTTGCCTGCAAACAGCAGCCCGAACCCGTGGATCCCCATACCAAGTCGGGCCTGGACCCGGCGGATTTCGTCGCCGAGGTGAACGGGACCGAAACCGGCCTCTACACGCTGACCAATGCCAACGGGATGGAGGTCTGCATCACCAATTTCGGCGGCCGCATCGTTTCCGTCATGGTCCCGGACAGGGACAGCGTCTGGCGCGACGTCGTCCTCGGCTTCGACAACATCCAGGACTATATCAACGTCCCTTCTGACTTCGGTGCGACCATCGGGCGCTATGCCAACCGCATCGCAAACGGCCGTTTCAAACTGGACCGGAAGGTGTACGAACTGCCGACGAACAACAACGGACACACCCTTCACGGCGGCCCGGAAGGCTGGCAGTACAAGCCTTTCACCGTCATGAGCCATTCCGACAACGCCCTGCAGCTCCAGTACGTGTCCAAGGACGGGGAAATGGGCTTCCCGGGTGAAGTCACCGCCTTTGTCTTCTTCACGCTGACCGACCACAACTCGCTCGTGATCGACTACATGGTCCGGACCACGGCTCCGACCGTGATCAATATGACCAACCATTCCTACTTCAACCTCTCCGGCGATCCCACCCAGCCGATCACGGATCACCTCCTCTTCCTGAATGCGGATAAGACCACGCCCGTGGACGAATGGCTGATCCCGACCGGCAAGATCGTGAAGGTGGCCGGCACGCCCTTCGACTTCACATCGCCGAAACCCATCGGCCAGGATATCGACGCCGACAACGCCCAGATCCGTTACGGCCGCGGTTTCGACCACAACTGGATCCTGAATACGGAAGGGAGCCTCAAGAAAGTCGCCGCCACCCTGGTCTGCCCGAAGACGGGCATCGAGCTCCGTGTCTTTACGAGCGAGCCCGGCATCCAGGTCTATACGGGCAACTTCCTGGACGGGACCGTCGTCGGCAAGGACAGCACCGTCTACAACCACCGCACGGCCGTCTGCCTGGAGACCCAGCACTATCCCGACAGTCCCAACAAGCCGCAGTTCCCGAGCACGGAGCTCCGTCCGGGACAGCGCTTCGAGAGTTCGACCGTCTACAAATTCAACGTGTTGTAAACGAAACGGATACAATAAGGGCCGGCCCTGCGGGGACCGGCCCTTTTTCGTTTAGAGTTCGTTCTTGAACGTCAGGGTGATGATTTGGTCCGGGCAGGCTTCCGGCCGCGCCGGAAGGGTCAGCACGATGCCTTCCGAGACCTGGCTGAAGGGGACCTTCGTGCCGTCTTCGAAGGAGACGGCGGAGACCAGTTTGTTGCCCTTGAATGGGACGAAGATGGCCTCGGCGGGGTTGAGCACGTGGACATAGAGGGTCTTGCCTGTCTGCGTCGTGACGCCCCAGTACTGCTCGCCGACGCAGCCGCCGTCGGTGCCGTAGATGGTGTCACCGTATTTCTCCAGCCATTTTCCCATGGCCAGCAGGCGGTTCACGGATTCCTCGGGGAGGGTGCCGTCCGGGCGGGGGCCGACGTTGAGCAGCAGGTTGGCGCCCTTGCCGGCGGTCTGGACGAGGAACTGGATCAGCTGGTCGGCGCTCTTGTAGTTGTAGTCGTTGATGTCATAGCCCCAGCTGTGGTAGATAGTCTGGCAGGTCTCGAGCGGGACGTTCTCGGACACCTTGGAGGTGCCGGAGAAGCCGGCGGTGTTCTTGCCGGGGACATCTTTCTCGAAGATCTGGATGTCTTCGCCTTCGAAGATGGGCAGGTGGTGGTTGTTGCCGATGAGGCAGGCGGGCTGGAGCTTATGGATCAGCTCGTACTGGCGCCTGAGCTGCCAGACTTCGGCCTGGTCGGGTTCGCCCTTGTGCTTGTCCCACATGCCGTCGAACCAGATGCAGCCGATGGGGCCGTACTGGGTCAGGAGTTCGGTGAGCTGGGCGCAGATGAAGTCGATATAGTGCCCCCAGGAGTTCTCATCGCCATCGGGCCGCTTCAGCAATTTGCCGGACATGCCCCGCGGCCAGTAGTCCTGGCGGACCCAGTCGAGGTGGGAATAGTAGAAGTTGAGGGTGAAGTCTTCCTTGGCGCAGGCCGCCGCGAGCTCACCGATGACGTCGCGCTTGAAAGGCGTGGCGTCCACAATATTGTAGGACGACGCGTTGGACTTGAACATCGAGAAGCCGTCGTGGTGGCGGGAGGTGATGGTCATGTACTTGGCGCCCGCGGCCTTGAAGATCTTGACCCACTCTTCGGCGTTGAACTTCGAAGGATAGAAGCCTCCGGCGAAACGCTGATATTCGTCGTAGGGGATCTTTTGGATGTTCATGGACCATTCGCCGTCGGCCTTCATCGAGTAGATGCCCCAGTGGATGAAGATGCCGAAACGGGCGTCCTGGAACTTCTCGCGGGCGGCGAGGTTCTCGGGCGCGGGGACATACCAGGTCTGGGCGTTGAGGGATGCGAGGCCTGCGGTCAGGAGCAGGACGGTAAGGAGGAGTTTTTTCATGGAATATACGGTGATTTGTTTGTGTCGGTTGGGGACAAAGATAGGCAAAAAGTCATTCCGGGTCAACGTCGAGGTGGATGAATCCGTTGTATTTCCGCTCGGCGATGAAGTCGTCCACGGCCGTTTTCAGCGCCTTCTTGCGTTCCGGGAAGCTGCGGTCCTTGGCGAGGATGACGCGGAGGACCTGCCTGTTTTCGGCCGTTTCGAACGGGCCTTCGATTCGGACCGGACTGTCCAGCCCGACACCGGGCCGGAGCGCGGTCTTGAGCCGGCCTCCGAGGGCGCGACCCATCAGGGCGAGCCGCTTCGGGTTGGGGTCGTCCAGGCAGATGTCGACGATGCGGGAGTAGGGCGGATAGCCGAAAGCCCGGCGTTCTTCCATCAGTTCGGGCGCGGGATCGCGGCCTTCGAGCAGGTCCTGGAATACGGGATGGGCCGAGCGGGCGGTCTGGATCACGAAAGTGCCTGCGGCGCAATGCTCCCGGTAGCGGCTGAGGAGTTGGAAGGCGCGTTCGTCGGCGCGGAAGTCCTGGGCGCCGAGGATGGGATCGGCCTGCAGGAGGGCGACCAGGCTGCCTTCGGCGAACGCGAGGCGCTTGGTCTGGGCCAGGGTGCCGACGAGGATGCGGGCCTCCGTTTGATCTTCCGGCGCCTCGGTCAGCGGGAGGACTTCCGCGTCCGGGAACAGACCCCGCGCTTCTTCCACGGTAGGTGCCAGGTCGCCCCAGAGCCGGATCAGGTAGGCTGTCCGTCCCTGGGCGAGCGTGTAGTTGATTTCGTCCATCAATTTGATGGAGAATTGCCCTTTCATCCCGCGCTTGCGGCGCTCGACGGCGGTATCGATGATGCGGAGCCGTTCGGCCTGGGCCGGAGTGTTGTCATGGCCGGCTCCGACCGGCCATCTGTTGCGATTCCCGGTCTTGCCGGGAATGACAGGAGGCCCCGGCAACTGTACGCCGGTGTAGCGCCGGGTCGCGCAGTTGTATAGGGACTCCAGCGAAGGGGCGGCGGATCCCAGCAGGACACGGGCGCCGTGGATGCCGCCCAGCACGACGGCGCAGTCGCGGGCGTTGTAGCGGGGGGCGGGGGAGTCCTGTTTGTAGGAGCGGTCCTGTTCCTCATCCACGATGATCAGGTCCAGGCCGTGGTAGGGGAGGAACAGGGCGGAACGGGTGCCGATGAGAAAATGGGGGCCATCCGTGCGCAGGGCGTCGGCGATCTTGCGGCGGCGGGCGGTGGTCTCCTGCGAGTGGAAGACGAGAACCGCTGCGCCGAATCGCTCGCTGAGGCGGGTCTCGAAGGCTTCGGTCAGCGCGATTTCCGGGACGAGCATGAGGGCCGTCCGGCCTATCATGAGGGTGTCGGCGACCAGCGTTTCATAGGTTTCGAAACGGTCGGGGGCGCTGCCTTGGAGCAGCACGGGTTTGCCTGTCTGGAGCGCTTGCTGCAAGGGTTTTGGGGCATCTGCTGTAGCACTTAATAGGCGCTCCCCAGAGCGCCCGGCGGAGGGCGGGACGGAGCCGTAGGCGATGTCGGTAGCCCGGGAGCCGCGGGGGATAGTAGGGGGCAGAGCCCCCTCAAATTGTTTGCATTCCCCGGAAGGGTTCTTTCCTGCATCCCGGAGGGCACTGCCTCCTGCCCCAAGGCTCGCACCGCTTTCCCCCATGGATTTCAGCGCTGCGCGTGCCGCGGTAAGCGCCTCCTCCAGGCGGGACAGACGCGCATCCCGATTCTCAATCAGCTTCTGGCGCGTCTTGACGGCTTTGTCGGTAAGTCCGGCCAGCGCTTCCTCCGTCCGGTTGCGCACGGCGTCCATTTCTGCCTTCAGCTTTGCGACCCTTTCGCGGGCCGCCCCTTCCATCTTGCGCCGTGACGCTTCCGCCCGCTCCCTGACACGCGCCGCCGTCTCTTCGCTGCGGATCTTGCCGCTGGGATAAGCGCATTTGAACACCTCGCCCTGCGTGCAGAGGTAGTAGTCCGCGATGAATCGCCACAGGCGTATCTCTTCGGGCGTGATGCGCTCGAGGCCCTCGTCCACGCCGGCGATGTCGTGGATACGGCCGGGATCGATGTCGGGGGTGACGTCCGTCTCGCAGACCACGGCGTCCGTCAGCCGGGGGCCGAGGCGCACCTTCACCCTCGCGCCGATGCCTGCGGCATCGTAGAGCGCCTCCGGCACCCGGTAGGTGAGGACACGGTCCAGACGGACCGGCACGATGACCTTGACATATCGGGCCGGGACAGGCGTGTATGTATTTTCTGTGTCGGGCATCGGACGATTGGTGCGCATTTTGTTACTTCACCGCTAAAATACTAAATTTGGAGCATTATGAAAAATCAAGTTCCTCTTCTCGCGCTGGTTGCCGCGCTTCTTTTTTCTGCAACGCTCTCTTACGCACAGCCTTACGGCAGTGGTTACCGTGATCCGTACGCCTCGCACCGTCCTGCGCCCGGAACCATCATCGGCCGGGGTGGCTATGCTGTCTCGAACCATTCCCTTTCCGCCCAGTTCCTGGGCTTGGAATATAGCTTTGAAGGTGCCCTGGGCAGTTATTTCACCGTGATCGCACGGGCCGGCCTGGTCCCGACGGGCGTATCCCTGACCTCGACGCTCGAAGGATTATCCAACCTTCATTTCGCCGTGGCGGGCGGCCTGACCCTTGAACCGCGTATTTACACGAATTTTGAACGCCGGGCGCGGACCGGCCGCAGCATCTATATGAATTCCGCCGACTTCGTCTCCTTCCGCACGCAGTGCCTCTGGGCCGGCGGCGAAGACCTGGCTTTCATCTTCACCCCT
>JAEEGI010001682.1_pt1 | contig 54861 bp, 44 predicted proteins | sample 8958751 | NCBI WGS metagenome assembly JAEEGI01 (sample SAMN16246545, study PRJNA631951) | gut metagenome | biome: gut microbiome; feature: rumen; material: KS-attached | host: Bos | place: Iran: Karaj | collected 2018-10
TCCGCCGCTGCCACAACCTGCGTTCTATCAACATTCCCAATACCGTCCGCAAGATTGGTAGCAAGGCCTTCCAGGAGTGTTCGGCCCTCGCCAGCATTTCCTTCCCCGTAGCCCTGACAAGCATCGGCGACAATGCCTTTGCCAAGTGCACCAGCCTCACCAGCATCAAGATGCCAGTGGCTGTCAAGGAGATTGGCAGTTCTGCTTTTGAGGAGTGCGTCATGATCACCACGGTCGAACTGTCGTCGGCCCTCAAGAAAATCGGAGGCTCAGCCTTTGCCAAATGCTCGTCGCTGAAAGAGGTCATCCTCAACACCCCCGCACCTCCCAGCATCTCCAACAGCACCTTCAAAGGCACTGCACCCGCATTCATCATCCCGCGTGGCAGTCTGTCCGTATATATTGCAAACAAAGACTGGAAGAATATTTCCGGATATAAAGAGAAATAACATTGAAGATATATCCTAAACTCATTATGGACGCGCTGGCTACGGTGACGTATGCCGGCACGAAGAAAAACCTCGTGGAGAGTGGCATGGTGGCTGATACACCAGCCATTGCCGCTCCCTCCGCTGAGGGCGAACCCTGGAAGGTGAAGGTTGTACTCGAGTTCCCTCGCGACACCGATCCCTTCCTCAAATCCACCGTCAAGGCTGCAGAGGCTGCCATTCGATATCATGTATCGAGGAATGAGGAGTCCTCCCTCCTCGAAGTAGAGATCTTGACCGAATTCAAATCCAAGCCCCGTCCAGAAGTCGGACAGATGCTGCCAGGCGTGAAGAACATCATCGCCGTCAGCAGCGGTAAGGGAGGCGTCGGCAAGAGCACCGTCTCAGCCAACCTCGCCATCGCCCTCGCACGTCTCGGCTATCGTGTGGGACTGCTCGACACCGATATCTTCGGCCCCTCCATGCCTAAGATGTTCCAGGTGGAAGACGAGCGCCCATACGCTGTCAATAAAGACGGACGCGACCTCATCTGTCCCATCGAGAAATACGGTGTAAAGCTCCTGTCCATAGGCTTTTTCGTATCACCTACCACCGCTACCCTCTGGCGAGGCGGCATGGCCACCAGCGCCCTCAAGCAACTCATTGCCGATGCAGACTGGGGCGAGCTCGACTACTTCATCCTCGACACGCCGCCAGGCACCAGCGATATCCACCTGACACTGTTGCAGACACTCCCCATCACGGGCGCCATCATCGTCTCTACCCCCCAACAGGTGGCCCTCGCCGATGCCCGCAAAGGTATCGACATGTACCGCAACGAGAAAGTCAACGTACCTATCCTTGGTCTGATTGAGAACATGGCATGGTTCACCCCAGCCGAACTACCAGAGAACCGCTATTACATCTTTGGGAAGGAAGGCTGCAAACAGCTTGCCGAAGAGATGCAAGTGCCCCTGCTGGCTCAGATACCGTTGGTGCAGAGCATCTGCGACAGTGGCGACAGCGGCACCCCTGCGGCACTCACCAGCGACACTGCCACGGGCCTAGCTTTCATCAACCTCGCCCAAGCCGTCGTCACCGTTGTCAATCGTCGCAACCGCGAGCAACCACAGACAAAAATCGTCGGAATGAAATAGCCCTCACGAGGGTGAGACCTCTCACTGTCCAATGGCCTGCCTGTATTCTAGGAGTTTGTTCTGATAGTCGGCAAAGGCATCGGTATGCTTATCGAGCGACTGCTGGTAGAGCAACTGGGCCTCTAGCAGGTCGCTCATCTTTGAGGTACCGGCGCGATAATAGTTGCGATTGAGACGCAGGTTCTCACTGGCCTGTTCGATGCTACGTTTCGCCAGCTGCAACTGCTGGTAGCTCTCCTCTACCCCATTCCAGGCATTCTGCATGCGGATTTTCAACAGTTGGGCATTGTCCTCCAACTGTTCTACTGCTTTCTGGTGTTCTATCTGGCGACGCTTGATGGCGTGAGAGCCGCCCCACCAATCGCTGATAGGCACACTAACGGTTGCGAACACCATCCCAAACGAGTGGTTGTTTTCCAACAGATTATGATAGTTATAGCCAGCACCGACGGCAACGTTAGGCAGGTTCTGACCAACAGCCAACTTCTTCTGGAGGTTGGCAGCCTCAACTTGTTTACCTAACAATTGATACTCGGGTGTCCCCAAAAGAGCTTTATTGTGGTCTTGACGAGAAAGAGGTACTAGAGGGGTATCCGACTGATAGCAGATGACAAACGACGTATCGCGCAGGCCACAGTATTGCGACAGTAAGAGACGGACGATGGAGATGCCATTCTTCAGTTTCAGGCGTTGGCTCTCGATGTCGTTCTGTCGCAGTTGTACTTGCAGCAGATCGTTGCGCATGGCCACACCGGCCCTTACGGCCACATCCACATCTTTATATATATCACGCAACAGGGTATCGACAGCCTCGATGGTCTTCATTTTCTCCTGTAACGAAGCCAACTGCCAGAAATACTGCTCGGCAGTCTTCTCTACCTCGTTTTCCGATAGCTGCAACTGCAAGCGACTCACGTCCTCGCCCACTTTAGCGAGTTTATTACCATTGATAATCTGACCACCGGCAAAGAGGGGCTGCACAGCCATGAGCGAGCCGATGGTGCCGTTCTTCATCATCGAGATGCTGATGGGGTTACCCAAGGCTGCCAATGCCTCTGGAGGCAACGACTGAGCCAAAAGCGCCCCCAACTCTGGCGACATGTTTTCAGAGAGGTTCAGCGTGGTTTGCGCCATGCCTTTGTTGGCATTGAACCAAAGACCGGTGCCACTCACGTTGGGGAAATATTTGGTAAATGCCTCCTTGCGTTGCTGTTGAGCAGCCTCAACACCGTATTTGGCACTGCGGATGGCATAGTTATTGTGCAGGGCAGAATCCTTGATCTGCTCCAGGGTGTAGGTCTGCTGCGCAGATAAAGGTAAAAAGGCAAAAAGGTAAAAAAGTAAAACACTCAATACTTTACCTTCACGTCTTGTTTCTGTTTGAATTATCTGTCTCATATTATTTACCTTTTTACTTTTTTACTCTTTTACCTTTCAAACTAACCTTCCAATAAATAACGGGAAGCATGGTGACTACCATGATGAGCGAGCCAATGCCACCTGCGAAGATGGTTACACCTACGGGCATCCAGAACGAACTCTGGGCGATGATCATCGGCACCACACCTACAGCCGTTGTGGCAGTAGTAAGGAAGATGGGCACCATACGGCGCTTGCCAGCCTCGTAGGCAGCCTGACGGACAGCATTGTTATAAGCCTGGCGATCCACCGTCCAGTCACCATGTTCTGCCACATGTTTCTTAATCAGGTCGATGGCATGCTCGAAGATGAGAATCTCGTTACGCATAATCATTCCCATCAGCGTGATGAGTCCGAAGATAGAAGTAAGTCCCAGGGCACGGTTCATCAGTCCAAGACCTATCAGCGCACCGGGAATCATCAGTGCCAATGCAACCATACAGACGGTAGTCACACCATATTTCTTGAAGTTGAACAACAGGAAGAAGAACACGATAATTTCAGCGATAGAGATACCACCGAATATCTGTGGCAGGGCCTCATCACCGTATTCAATCTCGCCACCCACCTCGGTACGTACGCCTTGCGGCAGTTGGATATCCTCTTGCATGATGCGGGCAACCTCTTTTTCAATAGGAGCGGTATAGACACCCTGTGCAAACTGGGCTGTCACCGTAATACAGCGCTCGCCACCACGATGCATGATGCGGCTCTCGCTCCACTTGGGATAGACTTTGGCAATCTGTCGAAGAGGTACTGTTGAATTGGTACTTTGCAGACCTCCCGAAACCAACGATGCGGGCGATGCGATGCCGAGATTGGCCACATCTGAGAAAGTCATATCGGTATCGTCCTTTACCACGATAGGCAACTCGTAGTTGCCTTCCCAAATCTGTCCCACACGCAGATCACTGGATGTGGCACTCAGCGCCAACTGGGCCGTAGTACGTGTAATACCTAATTGGGCCGACGTCACAGGGTCGAGTTCGACGTTGATGATGGGGTAAGGCTGGAAGTAGTCGGTATGTACCCACTCCAGTTCCGGCATCTGGCGCATACGCTCCATCAACCGCTCAGCCACTACGTGCAACGAGTCGAGGTTGTCGCCATAGAATCGATACTCCAGTTCGTTCACCTCCAGATAGTCCAGGCGCTTAAACTTCACGTAGGCATTGGGGAATGCCTCACTCAGTTGTGGCTGATACTGAGCCAAGAGACCTAGTGTGGCTTTGTCGCTCTGGGTATTCACGATGAACTGCGCATAGTTGTTACCAGCCATCTGGGGTGCATAGGCATCCATGAACCGGGGCGATGAACAGCCGATGAAGCCTGTAATGCCAACGATGCGTTCATCTTTCTCCAACACGTGTTGTACAGAATCAGCTATCAGTTCTGTCTCGGCTAATCCTTTACCCTCTGGCAGGAAGATTTCTACGGCAAACTGGTCGCGGTCGGCGTATGGGAAGAGTCGTATCTTCAGCGTGGGCGCTATCAACGTCGAGAGCAGGATGACGGCAATACCACCACCGATCGTTAGCCATGGGTTGGCAAAAGTCCAGTCTAACACCTTATTATAGGTATTTTGCACCCACTTGGTGATGGCGTTACCATCGGTACTCACCTTATCAGGCTTGATGATACGTGTCTCCAAGAACGGAATCACGGTAACCGCCAGCACCAGCGACACCATGAGGTTGATGGTTATCGTGATGGGGAAGTCCTCCAGACAGTCGTGGAACATGCCCTTCATCGTGATGAGGAATGGATAGAAGATGGCACAGATACAGATGGTGGCCAGTAACATCGGCATGAAGTACTGGCGCGCCGACTCAATGGCGGCATCGTATGGCTTTAATCCTTTACCCAGATATTCCAGGTAGCCGTCAATCACCACGATGGAGTTATCGACAATCATTCCCAACACCACAATCAGTGCCGCCAGCGTCACAATGTTCAGTTCGATGCCCATCATATACATCACGGCCACACTCACAAAGGTGCTCAGTGGGATGGTGATGGCTGCCACGATGGCCGAACGGATGGGGAACAGTACCATCATCACCAGGATAATGATCAGCATAGATATCAGCAGGTCGCGCAGGAAGTCGCTCACACTCAAGGCTACCACTTTGGGTTTATCGGCAATGCGGGTCACCTTCACATCCTCCGGCAGTTCGTTTTGGCGGAAATCATTCAGTACCTTGTCCACCTCCTGACCATACTGCACCACGTTATTGCCTGGTGTCATCTCCATCGACAGTAATACGCAGGGATGGCCATCCTGTTCGATACGGCTCGACATCGGCTCATATTCACGCACCACTCGGGCCACATCTCTCACACGAGCCACCTTACCAGTCACAGGGTCGGAGAAGATAATCTGGTTGGCTATTTCCTCCTCACTGTTCTCCTGAGCCTCCACATGGATGGGCACCTGCTGGTCGTCATCACTGATACTACCGCTCATCGTAGTAATGCCCTGAGCCTGAAGGCGTGAGAAGAGCATCTGTTGGCCAATACCATAGGCTTGCAAACGCTGACGGTCAATATAGAGCGATATTTGCTCCTTCTGCTCGCCGAAAAGTTTCACGTTGGCTACAGAGGGAATACGACGCAGACGGTCTGAGAGATCGTCACTATATTGCTTGAGTTCGCGATAGCTGCGCTGGTCGCTCTCGATGGCGATGAGCAGGGCTGAGGTGTTACCGAAGTCATCGTTCACCACGATGGCCAGCACACCACTGGGCAACTGTGCCTTAAAACCATTCAGACCATGTTTGATTTTCGACCACACCTCGTCCTTATTGTTCACATCATCGTTCAGTTTCACCATCACGATACACATACCGTTCTGCGACTGTGTGGTGGTCTTCTTGCGATTCACCTCACCAAAAGTAAAGAGGTAACGCTCCAACGGACGAGCCACTTGCTGCTCCACCTCCTCGCTGGTAGCGCCAGGATACACGGCCACGACTACACCCTGACGGATCGTGGCATGCGGGAATTCATCCTTCGGCATGATATACATGCCATAGATGCCCATCACAAACAATATGCCTATGATAAGCAATGATATCGAGTAGTGTTCCAATGGCCATTTCAGCCAATTCATCTTCTCTTTCATAATTGTCAACTGTCAACTTTCAACTCTCAACTGTCAATTAGAAAACTACTTTGGAGTTTTCGCTAAGTTTCTGATAACCCTCTGTGGCAATACGGTCACCGATAGTCAGACCGTCGATGACGTTTACATAATTCCCCTGTGTCTGACCTATAGTCACAGTCATGCGATGAGCCGTGCTGTCCTTGCCCACTGTCCACACAAATAAACTACCGTCCGACTTCTTTTGAACTGCTGTTACAGGAATCATCTTGCTGCCAATTGCCTGTGAGCCATCAGAGACAAAACGTACATTGGCCACCATTCCTGGCAGCAGTTTCCGATTGCTGTTTGCCACATTAATTCTTATATCGTACGTATGCGTGAGGGCGTCGGCCTGTACCCCTTTCTCAATCCGGCCTCCCTGATAACTGCCATTAACAGCTTCTACCATTATACTCGTTGGCGTACTGGCATTGATACCGCCTATCTCTGCCTCAGGAACTGCCACTTTCACCTTGACTGTTGAGATGTCAAGGATACTCACAACAGCCTGTGACGGTAAAGCAGTCTCACCTGCACCTATCAGTTTCTTGCCTATGATACCACTGACAGGAGCAATCAGCCGACAGTCTGCCAGGTTCTTCCGAGCCACCTCTAATTGTGATTGGGCCTGAGCAACCTTGCTCTGTATTTCCACCCACTGCACCTCTGGCAGTGATCCGTTGTCATGCAGCATCTTGTAGCGCTCTAAGGCATCGTTGGCCTGTGCCATCTGTGCCTCGGCACCACTCAACAGGTTACGGGCCTGCGTGTCGTCCATCTCGGCAATCAGCTGACCTTTGCTGACGGTCTGACCTTCATTCACCAACATCCGTTTGACTACACCCATGCCAGTAAAGCTCACTGCGGTAGCCTCGCGTTCTTCCACAATACCCATATACGTCTGGGCATTATCCACCATACCGGGCGATACCACCTGTGTTTTTACTCTCGTCGGAGCCTTCACATTCTGCTCCTGTTTCTGTCCGCAGCTGCCCAGTAACATGACTGATAACAGCATCAATAATTCCTTTTTCATAACTACATGTCTTATTTTGGCTGCAAAATTAATCCAAAATCGACTATCATTCATGTTTGATTTCTCTTCATTTTTTATCAATTCGGCACAGAGATACCAAAACGACCATAAACAATACCAAATAAAACATGGAAAACGAAAAATAATCACTATCTTTGCACCATGAAACAGCAAGAAGAGATCACTTTTCAGACATTAACCGACAACGAGGACATCCAGATCGGTTATTCCGACAACGACATCGTGGTGGTCGACAGTATCCAGCAGTTTGCAGAGGTAAGTACCGCCCTTGTGTCGATGAATGCTGTCGTTATCTGTACCAGTGGTAAAGTGCAAGGTGTTATCAATGGCAAGCAGATTGAACTGCACCAGAATCAGGTGGCCATTATTCCTCAGAACATTATTGTGACCGATGTGATGGTGAGTCCCGATTTCAACCTGAAGGCCATGTTCCTCACCAACCGCATCCTGCAGAGTTTCTTGCGCGAGAAGATGAATGTATGGAACGATATGATGTACGTCCATCGTCATCATATTGTGACGATGGACGAAGACGAGATACTCTTCTATACCCATTTCTATGACATGCTGAAGCTTACCTTCGACAGGGGGAAGGACAATCCTTTCCGTACCGACGTCATCCAGTCGTTGTTGCGCTCGGCCTTCCTCGGTCTCTGTGGTGCCATGAAACAGTATTTTCCTGTTGATATCGAACTCCAGGGTAAGACGTCAGATGCCTATTTCCAACACTTTCTCGACCTGCTGCACTCTACCGAGGTGAAGCACCGTACGGTTGAGGCTTATGCCAACGACCTCTGCATATCAGCAAAGTACCTCACTACCATCTGTAAGAGACACTCAGGGAAGACTGCCAACGAATGGATTACGGAACATGTCATGGAAGATATCCGTTACTACCTGAAGCAGACCGACTTCAGTATCAAGCAGATCTGTGATCGCCTCGGTTTCCCAAACCCATCCTTTTTTGGCAAATACGTAAAAGATCATTTCGGCATGACGCCAATGGAATTCAGAAATAACTAATCACTCTAAAACATGAATAATATGAGACGTCGTTATTTATTGATTGTTGTCTGTGCACTCTTTTGCGGCACTGTTGGTGCACAGGACCAGCGTTTCGAGAACCCACCCAAAGAAGCTCGCCCCTACGTGTGGAGGCATTGGTTGAATGGTAATACATCCAAGGACGGTATCCGGAAGGACTTGGAATGGATGAACCGTATCGGCATTGTCGGTTTCCATCAGTTTGACGCCGGAGGTTCGATCTTCATCAATGGCCAGCACGTAGACTTCCTATGGAAAGCCCCTTACAAGGTGAACTTCGAAGGCCAGTTGAAACCCGGTAAGAATACCATCGAGGTGAAGGTGGTGAATACTTGGGTGAACCGTCTGATTGGTGATGGCCAGCCCGGCGTTGAGGGTCACAGTTTCACTCCCGTGGCCTTCTATGGAGTGAAGAGCCTCTCACAGAATATGGGCACCCTCATCCCCTCCGGCCTGATGGGTCCCGTACACTTATACCTTTGCACCCGATGATGACGGCATTGATGATAGGACTGATCACTTCAAATGCCCCCGGCAGATCAAGGATTCTGCGGAGGCGTCTGATAGTCCACGGGCATGAGCGTAAACTGAACGACCTTCTTCTGAGTGTCGGGGTCAGTAAACTCTTCGCGCTTGTACCAGCCCATAGCCTCGAAGGTCACGAGTTCCTTCAGTGCACGGGAGGTCAGCTTTTCACCCTTGGAATTCTCAGGCTTGAAGTTGATGGTCACACCGTTGATGGCAGCGTTCGGGCCCTTCGAGAGGGCGTTCGCCAGGTTAGCCTGGCCCTGCTTGCCACAGTCCACGTTCGGGGTGAACGTACCCAGGCCGTCCCACTTCACGGGCTGGCCCTGTCGCCACAGCTCGACCATCACCTCCGTCAGCTTCTCGATCACACCCTTCACGATGTCGGCTGAGTAAACCGACTGCGACATGGCGACGCGCGAGATGAGACCCTTCAGGTTCAGCGTCTTCGGCCAAACGGGCACCCAGAAATATTTGCCGTAAGCAGTAGAATCGTCATTGACGTTCTGCTTCAGCGCAACCGGAAAATTAATCACATTCTGTGCCATAATTCTTAACCTTTCTTCTTGTTTGACATTCCGTTAGGTTTATCCCCTAGTTTCTGGCAGTACGAACGCTGGTTTCTCTTATTAAGAAAGGTGGTTACTATGAGTATCACCCCTCGAACCATGAGCTTGCAGCGTTTATTGCTGATTCAGACTAACGGGAATTCCCTAATTCCACTGCAAAATTACAACAAAAAATCCACATTTCCAAGAAAAAAACAAAACCAGAAGCTCACTTTACAGTTATTTTGCAGATGTAAAACAATATTCAATATTGAGTGTTATTTTAAAGCATGATTATTACAAATAACCTATACTTTGCAGTGTAAAATAAATTAGCACGATATATTTCTGTTTCTTTGTTTCATTGTTTCATTGTTTCAAAAGCTTTATTTAAAAGCGAAAATAATGGCCGTAAAGAGATTAAAATTATATATATATTAGAATATATATATAATTTTATATATATAAATATATTAATATATATTCTTCTCTTCCCCCTTCCCCCACAATAGAAACGCAAAACACCCCAAAGAAACAAAGAAACAAAGAAACAATGAAACAATCTTTGTGTGGAGTCGCGCTCGGCTTTGCCGCTTTCACAGAGCGAAGCGAATGAAAGAACCCTCACGAGGGTGAGAGCTCGCGAGGGCGGAACGAAGTGGAGCTGGAGGGAGTCGAACCCTCGTCCAAACAGGGAAACCATACGCTTTCTACACGCTTATTCCAGCCTTCGGTTTTCGTGCGCCAGCAAGACCTGGACCACCAACTGACGCCTTAGCTCCTAAAACTTCATCCCCGCATCGGAGCCTACAGAGACTATTTCCGATTTAACCTGCGCCGCTTGATCTTTGGATTCGGAACAACATCCGCTGAGCGACGTCTCGTTCCATCACCTGGTGACGGAATTGAGCCTCAATCTACTATGCTTCGATTAGGCAGCGAGAGCGTAATTTCTTTCGCCAATTAATTTTTCCCTGACTCAGATTAAGGAGGGAACCAAGAAGCCTCCGCGTGCTTACGTACCATCTCAACCCGCTGTCAAATCCAGTCAACCCCAGGTGTGAAATTGGTGTAGCGAAAAGCGTCCACTGACACATTTCGGGTGCAAAGATAATGAGAAATACGGAAAAATGCAAATATTTTTGATTTTTTTCGATAAAAAAGTAGTACCTTTGCAGCCGTTTTAAAATAAATGCGCCTCGCACACGTTATATATATAATCGCAAACCGTAATAATATGAGAATAAGAAACTGGATTTTCGCAGGCTTCACGGCGCTGTTTTTGGCATCGTGCCAAACGCCTAAGAACGTAGCCTACTTCCCGCAGTTGACTGAGGGTGAGACGTTGGCGCTGGCCGATACGAAAGGCATCGTGCTGAAGCCGACAGACAAACTGTCCATCATCGTCAACACAAAATCAGCAGAGTTGAACAACGTACTGAACATGCCTGTGACATCACAGATCATCGGCTACTCAGAGATACAGTCGATCAATCAGAGCCGTGGCACATCGGGCTATACCATCGACCCAGAGGGATATATTGATTTTCCGCTCGTTGGCAAGGTGAAGGCCGCAGGGATGACGCGTGCCGAGCTAACTGCCCACCTGAAGAAAACGCTGGAGGAGCAGAATGTGGCCAGAGACGCAGTGGTGACCATCGAATACATGAATCTCGGCTTCTCCGTGATGGGCGACGTGGTTTCACCTGGGTTCTACCAGTTCAACAGCGACAGGATGAACGTGCTTCAGGCACTGAGTGTGGCTGGTGACATGAACATCACGGGTAACCGCGAACAGGTTAAGGTCATCCGCACCAACGGCGACAAACAGGAAGTATATGTGCTGAACCTGCTCGATCTGCAGTCGATGGTGGCATCGCCTGCCTATTACCTCCAGCAGAACGACGTGGTCTACGTAGAGCCCAACAACTATAAGAAGCGCCAGTCTACGGCCAACGCCAGCGAAATCACCAGAGCCTCCTTCTGGCTGTCGGCCCTCTCCGTGCTGACAACAGTCGCCGTACTCGTCTTTAAATAACCATTATAATATGAATCATCAAATGACTATCGGAGAGTTTATCCGACTGTGTATTAAGAACAAACATTGGTTTGTCATCTCTGTTACCGCATGCATCATGCTGGCAGTCGCCTACTTGGTGATAACCCCGCCGAAATATACCCGTCAAGCCCAGATACTTGTCAGGGATGAGGGAAGTATGGGTGGTCTGATGGGACAGCTCGGCGGTCTCGCAGAGCTTGGCGGCATCATAGGCTTCGGCTCGTCGAACGTCTATAATGAGCTCTATGCCTTGCAGTCACCCTGGCTATTGCTGAATGTCGTGAACCAGATGCACCTCGACATGAACTACACCATCAAGGGCATCCGCAATAAGGATCTTTATGGTGAGCAGCTGCCTATCACAGTGACCTTCAAGCAAATTACAGAGGAAGACGATGTACGCATGAAGCTCGACCTCAACAAGAACGGCGACTTCAAGATCTACAAACTCAAGAAGAACGACGATAAGTACAAAGACGAACTGACGGGCCACGTAAACAGCACCGTCAAGAGTTCTATCGGCGACATTGAAGTCAAAGCCACCCCATACCTCTCGAAGATGAAGGATGACGAGGTGACCATCACCATCACTCGCACGGAGCCTATGGCAGTAGTAGACCGTCTGAAGAAGCGTACCCTCACGATGGCAGTCGGCAGTCGCGATGCCTCGATCATCGATATCAAGTGTAAGGATGTCTCGAAGCAGCGTGCCACAGACATTATCAACGCCATCATCACCGAATACCGCAAGGAGACCAACGACGACAAAGATGCCCAGACAGCAGTCTCGGAGCGTTATGTGCTGGAGCGCCTCGCCTCGCTGGAGACAGAACTGAAGACGTTGGACGGTCGTGTGGCCGACTATAAGAGTAAGACGCTGATGCCCGATCTCGAGGTGATGGCGAAAGTCTATGCCGAAAGCGCCAAGGACATCTCGACGGCTCACATGGAACTGAGTAACCAGCTCTACGTCGTACAAGCCATCCGCGACTACCTGCGCGACGAGTCGAAGAAGGACGAGCTCCTGCCTGCCCTGCTCATCACAGAGAAGAGCGGACTCCAGGAAGAAGTGGCCCGCTATAACGAACTGCTGCTACAGCGCAATCGCCTGATTGCCAGCTCCAGCAAGGAGAGTCCGCTGGTGAAGGAGTTCGACAACCAACTCTCGGCCATGCACGATGCCGTTCTCGCCTCTGCCAATAATGCCATCAAGCAGATCCAGATGCAGCTGAAGTCAGTGCTTGCCAAGGAGAACGAGGGCAAGCAGCTCATTGCCTCTGCCCCCAAGAAGGCCATTGGCGGACTGACTGACGAACGCGACTGGAAGGTGCTCAACGAGGTCTATGTCTTCCTGCTGCAGAAGCGTGAGGAAGCCCAGATGGCCAAGGCCATGAAGACCGATGTCCGTATGATCACTCCACCATTAGGTGTCAAGAAGCAGACCTCACCCGTCAAGTCGACAGTTCTACTCGGCGCTTTTCTGCTTGGTCTTTTTATTCCAGCCTGCACCATCTTTGCTCGTGAGCGCAACAAACGGTAAATGGTCTATCTTTTCTGTACACTTCTCATCATCTTGCTTCTGCTATCGTGGAAGTATATCCTCAGGCTCGAGCCTGCGGGGATATTTGCAGCATTATGGCTAACGATGGGATTTCTCACACTGCTGTTACAGAATTATATCAATTTAAACTTCGAAGGCTGCAGTTTCATCATTGCAGGTGTCATCTTTTTCACGGCAGGCACAATATTCAGCGACTACTTCTACACCCCGATCGCCAATGGTGTAGAAATAGGAATAAATCGACAAAGAGTAACCCCTATACTGCTGATACTCATTGTCGGAGCGATGGTCAACCCCATATACTCCCTCATTCTACACGGTTTTAGCCTGCAAGCTTTGTTAGACATGCGTGAAATACTGGAAATGAACAAGGAAATATCCATTGAGCGATACAACCAAGGCGAGGCACGTAACATGGTGAGCCAGTTCTTCCTGATATTCTCTTATGCCGCCCCCATCATTGGAGGCTTTTGTTTCAGAGTAGTGAATAAATGGAACAAAATCCTTTGTGTGATTACTCTTATTCCAGGAACATTCATTGCATTAACCCAATCATTGAAGATGGGAATGATTACATCATTCATGCTTTGGTTTGGCAGTTATATCACATGTTCCTATTGTTTCGGGCTGTCCATCCAATTCAAGTTGAAAGCTTTCTTACGGTTCGTATATATTGTTTTGCTGTTTTTCTTCGTCCTCTTCATCTCTATGGTTTTCCGTTATGGTGAAATCAACGATGGAACGATCTTCGAAACCAGCCAGAAATTTGTCTCATACTCCTTAGGTCACATGCACAATGTTGACAGATGGTACACTACATACATCCCGCAGGAACTTACCTTAGGCAGTAGAACCTTCTTCGGGATTTCCAATCTACTTGGCGTAGAAGAACGAGTGCAGGGCATTTACCCTGAATTTATGAATGTCGGAAAGAACGGGTTCTTTGGCATTTCAAACACCTTCACCATTTTCCGTCCTTTAGTAGAAGACTTCGGTGAGGTTGGTGCCATGATTTTTATGTTTGTCATGGGGCTTGTTGCCAATATGGCACTAAAAGCTATCACTGTTCATCGTTTTGTTTATTTCAACCAAACACTACTCATAGCTATCTATGCCTTCTTAATGTGGTCATTCTCAGCCTCCTTCTATGCCTACACGAGCTATCTGGCAACATTTTTCCTGATTTACTTCCTTTTTAGAATTCTTCAAACTAGGACTATCACATGCTGAACAGAATAAAGGAGAAGTTAAATTCGGGCATGGGAAAGGATGTCGTTTGGACGTTCTCACTGCAAATAGCCATCATGCTATGCTCATTCTGCATCAATAAGATATTGGCAAGCCGACTGAGTATTGACGACTTTGGACAGTACAATGTTATCAAGCGTTCTGTGCAGGTGCTATCATTAGTCATGCTGGCAGGAGTAGGCATTGCCATTCCCCGCTATATTCCACGCTATAGAAATAACAATCCGCCACAACGAATAGCGCCACTGCTCTCGGCTGCTCTTATATATATAATATGTGTATCAAGCCTGGTACTTCTTTTCTGTATCTCTTTTTCGTCACTCATACAGAATATAATCATTGGCGAAGCCAACAACCTTGGTCTTATGTTAGTGGCTTTGACATACGCCTTCATCTTAGCGCTGGCACAATACGCCTTTGCCTACTACCGTGGCACCAGTAAATTCAAGTGGTATAATGGTTCTCAACTGGCCATGCAACTGCTTATCACACTACCCCTATTACTACTACCCTGTCTCACTGTCAACAACGTATTTATATCGTGGTTGCTCATGACAGCGATACTTGTAGTCTACTTGCTAGGAAGAGAGACCCGACATTATGTCAGGCAAAACGGTTCTTTTCCTTTTAGCACACATGTGAAGAGTCACCTCATTACTATTACCAAATATTCATCTGGCCGTTTAGTGGCTGATTTTTTCCAGTTTTCCCTTTCCGCATTCCCATTAATCTATATCAGTAATGTACTGGGATTGCAACCTACCGCCTATTTCTCTGTAGGCATCACCCTCGTCACGATGGTGACACCATTATATTCATTCATAGGCATCATCCTGCTTCCTTATGTCTCAGAGGCCATGGCTCAACATAAACTTGCGTCTGCAAACCGCTATATATCACGACTCACAATGCTATACATCGGTTCATCACTTTTGCTGACAGTCTTCATGTACTTACTGATACGCTTCCTTATACTAATATTCTTTGCAGAAGAATATGTCGTGACATCCGATATTTCACGTATCATCGTATTCTCAATCATGCCTCAAGCCCTCTTTCTTCTATATCGCAATACCATCGATGCAGTCTCAAGCATCCCTTACAACGCTATCACACTCAGCATTTGTTTCGCTGCCATAGCACTTTGTTTTCACTTCTGTACCAGTCTGACGCAGTTTGCCTATGCTTACCTCGCAGTATCATGCCTTCAAGGCCTGCTGTCATTTATTACCTGGCAGATCGTTAAGAAGAAATAATAAATAATTGATGCGCAGGCTTTATTCAGATATCTTCGCACAGCTTTTCAATTGGTATCTGATAATAATCCAACAAAGCCTCTAGCTGGAGATCATTCTCACCGCCTAATCGATTTGATTCTGTTAAACGATCACTCGTCAGATATTGTCTTAGTGTATCCGTCTGGTAATATGATATGCGTGAATTCACAAGAAGACGCTTATACACTCCGCTTCTCAATCCCATGATATATAGCCAAATGTCATCTGCTTTTGGACATAGAGACAAAAAAACAGATTCTTTGAAAACCTCGTCATTAAAAACATGTGCTGGATACAATACGCCTCCAACACCAAGAGGTAAGAGCTTCTGTCCATTATACTTGAATCCTTCAGAAGCACTCTTTATCTCTGGCCATTCCTTATATGATGCCAACTGTCCATTACCAGTACAGATAGGCTGTTTGGCCCATGCGGTAATGATATCTTGAGGATATTTACGATGAGTCTCTACAAACTCTTTGATGAAATCCTTAGTATAATACAAGTCATCATCTACAGTTATTATATGTTTATCAGAGAATGCCGACAAAGAATAAATAATTTTCGTATATGACTTAATATCCTTACAATATCGGATTTCAAGTCCAAATTTACGCAAGAACTTGAGTTCCTCTGGAATATTTTGGTCATTGAACGACTCTTGATCCAGCCAAAGTACCACACACGAAGGCCTAACAGACTGAGTTAACAGAGAATAAGCCGTATAGGCGACACATTTCCTCACCCTGTTTCCGTAACTTGTCAAAGAAACAACTACAGAAGAGTCTTCAAAATCAGAGAGTTTGATAGATTTGAGAATGTGAATATCATAAAGAACTTTGATTTTTATGACATTCCCTACAAAAATATTCTTCAGTATACCGAGCTTGTTAATAAAATTCATCAAATTATCTCTCATTAATGCATTTACAACTGCAAAGGTACATTTTTTTTTCGTAACAACCAAATTTATCTTTAGACGAGAGATTATGATTAACAAAAAAAAGTTAAAGTCTTTGTTTTGTGCTCATTAATGTGTAATTTTGCACAAATTTTTCAAAAACCAATAATAATTAGTATATTATTGCGTTATATGAATACAATGGAAATGAATCAATTTGAACTGGCAAGCCATATAAAAATCGGAGTAATCGGCATGGGGTATGTCGGTCTTCCACTGGCACGATTGTTTTCTACTAAATTCAAGACGATTGGCTACGATTTAAACTCGAAAAGAGTAGGAGAATTGATGACAGGTACAGATTCGACATTGGAAGTGCCTGATACTCTCCTACAGGAAGCAATCAACAAACACGGTTTTCTCTGTACGACCAATATAGAACTCATTAAAGATTGCAATGTGTACATTGTCGCTGTTCCGACTCCCGTTGACAAGGATAACCGTCCAGATCTTACTCCATTAAAAAGTGCTAGTGAGACTATCGGGAAAATCATCAAAAAAGGCGATGTGGTAGTCTATGAATCAACAGTATATCCCGGTATGACAGAAGAAGTCTGCATCCCCGTCATAGAGAGGGTTTCTGGTCTGATTTTTAATACAGATTTTTTTGCTGGTTACTCCCCAGAGCGAATTAACCCTGGAGACAAGGAACACACTGTTGAGAAAATAAAAAAAGTCACATCCGGCTCAACTCCTGAAACAGCAGATTTTGTTGATGCGCTTTATAACTCAGTACTTGTTAATGGAACTCACAAGGCACCAAGTATAAAAGTGGCAGAAGCCTCCAAAATCATTGAAAATGCACAACGCGACGTGAACATAGCTTTTATGAACGAACTATCCAAGATCTTCAATGCCATGAACATAGACACGCGAGATGTCTTGGACGCAGCTGCTTCGAAATGGAATTTCATTAAACTTACACCAGGACTGGTCGGAGGCCATTGCATCAGTGTTGATCCGTATTATCTTATACAAAAAGCTCAAGTTTATGGAGTAATGCCAAGGATTATGATGTCTTCCAGACGTCTAAACGAAAGTATGGGGGAATACGTAGCTTTTCAAACCATTAAGTTGATGAATAAGAAGGGGATTGTTGTGAAGAATGCCAAAATACTGATACTCGGTATTACTTTCAAGGAAAACTGTCCAGACATTCGCAACACCAAAATTGTAGACATTTTCAATTCACTTAAAGAATACACTGATAACATTATTGTATGCGACCCCAGGGCTGATGCGGAGAAAGTTTCTAAGGAATATGGTATTAACATAGTTTCGGATATAGAGAAAGTCATTTGCTACAAATACGATGCAATCATTCTTGCTGTGGCTCATAATGAGTTTAAGAATTTAGCTATTCGTTCCTATTTGAAAAATGATAATTGCGTCATCTATGATGTTAAGGGCATTCTTAAACGTGAAGACGCAGACGGAAGATTGTAAGCGAGATAATTATGGTATCATTAGTTTGTCCCATCTATAACGAGGAGAAGTACATAGGCAGGTTTATCGATTCTATCTTGAAACAAGACTTTCCTCAAAACCAGATGGAGGTCTTGTTTGTCGACGGCATAAGCAACGATAACACGCGCAATATCATTAAGGAAGCCATCACAGACCATTCTTTTATCAGGCTGATAGATAATCCAAACCGGACCTCACCCTATGCCTTGAATCTCGGCATTCAAGCTGCACACGGCGATTATATTATCCGCATGGATGCCCATGCAGAATATCCAACAGACTATATTAGTTCTTTGCTCCGATATAAAGAAGAGCTGTCCAACGCTGAAAACGTAGGCGGTATCTGCATCACTCTTCCGACAAACAACTCAACCAAGGCGTATGCCATTAGCAAAGTCCTCAGTAGCCCTTTTGGAATGGGCAACTCCTATTTTCGAACTGGTACTGACAGCATACGAAAAGTAGACACAGTTCCTTTTGGATGTTTTAGTAAAGAGCTTTTCAGTCGCATTGGATATTTTGACACGAGTCTTATTCGCAATCAAGACGATGAATTTAACGGGCGTATCATCAATAATGGTGGCACAATTTACCTGATACCAACCATCAGAATCAAGTATTATGCGCGTGATACAATCGCCAAAACGCGAAAGATGTTCTACCAGTACGGTCTTTACAAGCCTTTAGTAAACAAGAAACTCGGGGCTCCAGCCACAGTCAGGCAATTCTTTCCATTACTGTTTCTGATCGGGTTGATAACAGGTGGTGTTCTGAGCTATTTCTCAGAGTTTATAAGGGTTATATATTTTACCGTACTATTCCTATACATATTCACAGGTGCCGTGTTAGGCTGTATGAGTGCATTACGGTGTAACAGGCCTCTGCTTATTCTTTATATGCCATGGGTTTTCCTGAATGTCCACCTAAGTTACGGTTGGGGTTACTTAATGGGAATCCTAAAACTGTTAGGCAACAAATCATTTAACGTGAATTCAAACAGATAGCCTTCATTCGCAATAGAGTGCGATTTTCAGAGATAATCAGGCACTATATGCTTAAATATCTCCAAAAATCGCAATGCATTGACATTTTTCAAGTAGAAACCATCATTACTTTTCTGCGGTTTCCTTCATGAGGCGGACGTACGGCGAAGTGCACCCAGTAGCGACCCTTGCGGTTGCGCTCTATCAGCAGCTCGTCAAAGTCCTGCTTCCAATCATCAGCCGTATCGAGCAATATAGCGGCATAACGGATAGCCTGCTCCACGCCCACACATCTGATATCCACAGCACAGCCCGTCAAGTGATTGCTCGAATGAGCCCCACCCACACACCTATTCACCTCCGGCGACCTATACCCGCTGCTAATAATGATCGGCTCTTCGTTTCCCCCTCCTACAGGAGGGGCTAGGGGAGGTCTCTCATTCTGCTGATTAGTGACCTCCTCCATCTCCCCCTGTAGGGGGAGGGAATTATACCGCTCATTATATCGCTTCCTCAGCTCCTCCAGCCACGGGCAGAGCCTTTTCAGGTTCTCAATCTCCTCTTGCCCCGGGATATTCCCGTCAAGACTGTTCACACTCGTCTTGCACAATTCTCCTAATGTAAAGTGAGGCGATAAGCGAGAGCCATTAAGCTCGCTTAAATGGCCGAGCGAAGCCTCACTCGGCGAAGCCAAATGCTCGGAGAGTTTTGTTTGCTTGTTGAATACTCTATTTTCCATATTTAAATTTTTAATTTTCCAAATGTTGCACTGTTGCGTGTTGCGCCCCTAAAACATCATCATGCCCGTCTTACGGTATCTGACCTTGTTGGCGCCATTTTCCGTGAACTCGCCGATCTTCTCAACCAGATTGTCCTTCTGCAATCGACTGATCTTCATACGGGCGGAACCAGCATTATTCAGTTGAAAGACGTGCATCGCATCCTCTACGGTGAATTCCTCTGGCAGCCGCGAGAAAGCTTCTTGGGTCTTCTGGCGACGCTGCACATTGACGGATGCTTCACGATGCTTGTTGTCGAAATAGTTCTCGGCCATGGCCCCGAAGAAGTGACGCTGACAGGCATACTGGATGTTCACGATCAGCTCCACCAGTCGCCAGTCCGTCTCATCCGTCTCAAACTCGCCACACCAGAAGTCACCGTCTTGTTTCAGTTCACCCCAGTGGCGCATCACGATAAACGGTGCTGCGAAGTTCAGCCCGTGGTAGGCGCAGCGCTTCAGCAGCATCTCGTCGGCCTTCGAGTCGTTCTCCTTGGCGTCCTCCATGCGTCGCGCCGTCCAGTCGTAGAGCTCGTCCACCAGCTTCTGAACGCTGAGTTCGCCCTTCATCTTGTCGAGCTTGAACGCCCAGGCCTTCAATCGGCCATCGCTCTCGAAGTCCACATGACTCTCCCTCTTCATCATCTCGAAGTTCGTGGCGGGCAGCGGGATGCAGGTCAGACGTGTGGCCAGACCCGTACCGAAGTTCTGCTCGTTCACCTTCTTCTTCAGGGCGTTGGGGGTGCCTGTGTAGATGAAGTTCCAGGTGACGTAGAAGTCCTGGAAGATGGAGTCGACGTTCGAGTAAGCCTGACCGTCTTCTTCATTATGGAATGCCTTGAGCTCCAGACTCTGCTTGTCGATCCACGAACCACCCTTCTGCACGGTCACCGTGTTGTCGAGCTCTGTGTCGAAAGTCAGCATGTGGAGCTGCATCTCTTCGCCATCTACGATCTCCACAGCGTTTACCATGTCCTGAATGAACTGGGCATTAGAGGTACGGGCAGGATGGATTCTGACCACCACCTTCGGCTTCTTGGGCTTCTCCTTGTTGGCGCCCTTGGTCTTCACCTCCTCGCGATAGGCGTTGATGGCTTCCTTACCTCTCCTGTCAGCCGCCACGATGGGCGCCGCCAACAACTTGAACAATCGCGTCGCAAAAGACTTTCCTGAAGCCGGATCGCCAATAATCAGCGTCGAGTTGTTGAGTCTACGCAGCTCCTCAGGCCTGTGATAAAACCTATAGGTGCATCTGGTCATGAGCGTCATCATCAGTCCGCCGCCCACGAACAGCGCTGCTGGATACTGGTTCTTTTTCAGTCCCTTGCAGACATCCCTCAAAATCGGAAAATCAGGGAATAGACTCTCTATCTCCGCACCCCAACCGTTTAGCAGGTAATTGATGGCATTGTCCTTCCTCTCAGAGATGACCTCTCCCTGCCCCTCTCCTGTAGGCGAGGGAATGGTCCCCCTCCTACAGGAGGGGCTAGGGGAGGTCACCTCTCGATAATCTCGCCCCGTGGCTACGAGGACCGCCTCTTGCATGGCCTTACTGGGCATCGGGCTTGCAGACTTTTTCTCTTTCTCCGCGATGCACGAGGCTGCTGATTCCACCGTCTGGGCAACGTTCTCATTGCGCTCTGCGATGATCTCCTGCACCCAGGGCTGAGCCTCCACGATACGCTGCACACTCTGTTTGTCGCCGTCGAGCATAAGCAGCAGGTCTGTGGCGAGTTTAAGACTCTCTGTGTGACGATTGGAATCATCCTTGCATGGCAGCTTATCGCCATACCGCTGATCAATAATAGCTTGTATATCATACCCACGCCATTTATCGTTTATATTCTCCACTCTTTTACCATCTCCCTGGCCGACATTTTCAGCCCCTTGTACAGCGCATTCATGGGTATCACCACCAGCCACAGCAGGAGCATCATCAAAATGTAGAGTGGGCTGAGTGTGACCGCCTCGATACTGCTCATTATACTTCTCAGCAAAATTCCTGTTCTCATAAGTAAATAGTTCCTTGTTAATATACAAAATGTCCGATTCCTTGCAGATGAAGCTCATGCGGCTTGCATCCTTGCAACTTTCGTCAACCTCCACGCCCAGGACCTTCGCCATGGCGTGCTGGTTGTCGATGAGATTACCCCATTCCTGACGGGCCTTGAACACAATCTTCAGCCCATGTCCTGAGGGTGTGATATAGACGAGCAGAATCTGTGAGCGCAGCCCATTATCAATTATCAATTTTCCATTTTCAATTTGAGCCCACGTCTCACGTGGCTCTTCCACGTGGTCCACGTCCATCACTACGAGGCCCGTCAGCTGTGTGGCCGCCTGTTTGCGCCAGCGCCCCACCTTGCCTTTTTGGGATTTCGTCTCGTCGAACGTCGCCTGGAAGATAAAGGCTGGCAGTTTGCGTTTCAGCGATGCCTCGCCCGTTTCACGGTACTTGTCGATGTTCTCATTCCACTTCGTGGCCCTGACGAGCGCATAGAACTGCGCTTCGTCAACGGGCAACGTAGGGTTACTAAAGTTCTTCTGATAACAAAACATAAATTGCTTTTAGGTATTCTTTTTTTTGCTTCAAATCGTTATTCTGTCTACAGGATCTCGTGCAGTTTCTCCATGAACAGTGCGCTCATGGCCTTATTCAGGTCGCGCTCCATGGCATTGTGGATCTCCGCCACGCCCAGTTCCTTCTTCACCGAACTGTAGAACTTGATGCGCTGCTGGCTCTCCTTCAGCCATCCGCTCTCCAGCTGGCAGATCGTCTTGGCTGGCTTCCTGCCTCGATATTGGCGATTGTACGCCTTGAAGATTAATTTACCTGTCCACTGGTCTCTGTGCAGTGAACCTTCCACATAACGGCCTTCAGCAAGGCCAACCAGAATCTCTTCCGGAATCTCAATGTACTTTTTTACTTGCATATTTTTGTCGAATTTGTGAGCATTGGAAAGCGATGTGTTTTTCAGTTGAGCTCAATTTCTATCCGGATACTTTCCCACTCGCTCATTCCTCCGACTCGGGTTTAGTACTTTTTTTCTATTCTCTCAACAAAAATCTTCACTAATCTAACTTAAATCATTCCATCGTCGCCAGCGACGATATATTTTTGTAGATTTGTGTAGATTTGTGTTCAATAAAATCAATCTTCAGTAATCTCTAGTTTCTCAGGATATCAAGGATCAACTGTCTACCCTCTTCCGTCCAGACGAGCCGCGACTCCATCTTGCGGCGGCCGTTGCGACCGTGGTAGAAGAAGCAGCGGTTCTCCGTCAGTCCCTGATGCTGGTACTTCGGGGTGAGCATCCACTGACCGCGCGCCCAGCGGATGATGCCCTGGTCGGCCAGGAACGAGTTCAGGTCGCGCCCCTCCAGTCCGAACGGCCGTCCGATCTCCGTGGGCGTATAGCAGTGATCGCTGTAGCGGTTCAGCTCGTCGAGCTCCTCGCCCAGTATCTCGTCGGCCTCGTTGAGCACCGCCTCCTCGCTGCCCAGCAGAGCACATGGGCGCTGTCCCCTGTGTGCGACCTCCAGCTCCTCCCACCTTAATACCAACCGTGCTCGTGCCTCGTCGTTGAACTTCGTGGCGATGTAGAGCGTTTCGGTCTTCGTCAGTAAGTAGCAAGGCCTTTCCTGACCATTCAGGTCTTTGTAGGACCCGAGTCGAAAATTCGACCCGGCTATCTTCTCCCATGCAGAATCCATCTTCCGGATAGCCTCCATCACGTGTTTGTGTTGCTTTCCCGTCAGCTGCGCAATCTCCAGCGAGGTCATGCGCTGCTCGTCGTGTTTGTTACTCTTGTTGATGTTGTTGATCATACTAATCTGAATAGCTGTCTGTTGCATAATCTTTTCTTTTTAAAATAGTTAATGAATGTGCACGTACGCGTCGTGCGCACATGCGTGAGTTAATCGCGTGTGTTCCGTAGTACCGTCTTTAAGGTCTATATACGGTTTTGGTGCGCTCGGCTCCCTCAGCCTGCGCTTGGTGTGTCAGTAAGTTAAAGAGCACCGTCAAACCCCGTTTCCGTTCGTTGACAGTGCAAAATTAGACACAAAAAAGAGGTGCATGAAACAACGACATGCACCTCTGTAGGTATTTCTGTAGGTTCTGTTGGTTTTCCTGTAGGTATTACGTTTTCAGCCGCTCCTCCACGGCATTTCTATAGGCTTCGACCAGTCGCAGCACGCGATCCTTCACACCGTTCTGTTCCCACTTGCTGACATGCAGGCGCATGTAGGGGTTATTCCTGAGCGTATTCGACAGCAGACCCTCCTGACAATGGAAGTCGCGCTCAAACTGACTCATGTTGTTGGCATAGTCATAGCAGTCACGACAGACGCAGAAGATGACGGCCATCGAGCTGTCGCGCCAGAAATACTCGCGCACCAGCGCCACACACTCCACCAACATCTGGACGTCGGGGTGCACCTCGCCTAAGGGCGCTGGCGGTGCAGGTGCCTGCTGGGTCACCGTCGACCCTGGCATCGCAAACACGCAGCCCGTGATGTTGCCGTTAAACACCTGACAGTTCGAGCCTGCCTCATAGTGGTTCACAATATTTTTCTTGCTATCTTCTTCCATCTTTTCTTCTTGTCTTTTTTATCCTTCTTATCCTTTTTCGTATTCTGTTTTCCGGTAAACTTACCAGTCACCTTGTCGTTAAACACCTGCGCGCTACTGCCCCGCTCGAAATGATTGTGGATTTCCGTCGGCTTTGCACTGACCTCTGTTTCCAGTTGCTGTTTCTCCGTCTCCAGTTGCAGATTCTGTGCTTCCAGCAGTTGCCGCCGAAGTTCGTCATTCTCCATCTGCTTCTGTTCCAGCTGCTCCTCCAGATCGTCGATCTCTCTCTGTTGCCTCTCCACAGTCTCTTTGAGATTGTGATTCTCAGAGACTTGTTCGTCCATGGCGTCCAACACCCGCATGTAACTGTTGATCTGTCGACTCTTCTCTTCCAAACAGTCGATCTCCTCTCTGAGTCCACTTCTGGCACTGTCTTGCCAATCTTTTAGTTCTGCGTAATTAATCATTGTTTTCTTTCTTAATTAGTTAAACTCTCCGAGTAGTCACTCATCATGCAGACGAGCACCACTGTTACTACAAACATAAAAAATAATCCAGCCATAATTCATAAAAATATTGGTTTATGGCCGCAAAATAAAAACAGGGGTGTACCTTAACTGTGTACACCTCTGAAAATTTAACCTTAATTAATAATTTTCACGGATTTCGCCTCAGGGCGCTTTCCATGATCTGGCGAATCTTCTCCTTCAGGCTCTCAGGCTGCAACACGTCGAGACCGTCGATCTTCGACAGCAGCTCACTGACGAAATCGATCGTGGGGCGTATGTCGATCGAGAAGTCCGTATGACCTTCTTCGCTCTCCATCTCGCGCTGCGAGGCGTGAAGGGGCAGCGTGCGCAACAGGTTTGCCATCTTGCCATAGGCCCTCACCACCACGTGCTCCATCGGCGTGCCGTCTGTCATCACGCCAAAGTATTCCGAAAAGTACGCCTCTGGCGAGAAGTCGGCAGAGCGCTCGAAGTGCTCCTCCGTCAGTGTCGCCGAGAGCATACGGTCGAGCGAGTAGATCGACATGCGCTCGCCATTGTCGGCCAGCATGTACCACCGCTGGTGGAAGAGCTTCACGGCGTAGGGGTCTACGGGCTTCGTATAGGCTTCAGAACCGAACTTCCGATAGCCCATCTGGATGGTGCGCGTCTGTCGGATGGCCTGCAGGATCACAGGCAGGAACTCGTATCCGGCTGGCACATTCTCCAGTATGATACTGTCTTTGATGGTCGAGCTGTCACCGAGTGTCAGGCCCGTGGTGAGGGTCGAGAGGAGCCACTGCTTCGTGCGGTCGCCCTCGATCTCAGAGGGGTTGCTGATATAATAATGATAGGTCTTGTCGCACTCGATCACGAGTCCGAACATGTCGAGGATCGCATCGCGGTATTTGTTGAAGCTGCTTCGTGGCAGGGGATTGCCGTCGGCCACCTCGTCTGTCACCCACAAGTCGTTCAGTTCGCCGAGCGTCAGCTTCCCTCGCTGTCTCAGCGTGTTCACGATCCACACGTAGTGCTTGAATTGTTGTCCGTTTGTCATAATAATCTGCAAAGGTAGGCAAAACGAGCGAAATATGCAAACTTTCTCAAAAATATTTGGCAGGCTAAAATATTAGGGGTGCAACGCGCAACAGTGCAACATTTGCGAAATTGGAAAATCAAAGGGGATGAGGTTGATGGATTGGTGGGCTGATGGAGGAAGGATGGATGGCGAAAGGGTTATTTATTATTTATATATATATTATTATATATATATAATAATATATATATAAATAATTAGAATGATGCGTAGGTAAATATTGAAAAATACGAAATGTTGCACTGTTGCGCGTTGCGCACAGGTAGCAAGGATTGATCAATCTATTTTACATTTCTAAAATTAAGAAAGGGACGGAAATGAAGTCCTCTGGAGACTGGAAGTTTCAAGGCATGAAAGTCGGTGTTTGGGCTAATGAAAGTCGGAGTTTCATGCCATGAAAGTCAGAAGCCCGAAAAGCGCATAAAACAGCCCTAAAAAGCACACAAATAGAGCTACCAAATTATTTTACGTTATTTAACGAAAATAATTGGGAAAAAGTTTGGTGGTTTCAGAAAAAAGTCGTACCTTTGCAATTGCAAACAAGAAGTTGCAATTGCGAGTGAAGGCTGCGGCTCAGCATTGGCCAAGCGAGCTTGCCACACTGCATTCGCCTTGCACTTCCCTTGTATCGTCAATCCGGAAAGACACTGCGGGAGGCGGCGACCCGATGTAGCTCGCTGCAAAAGAACCTAATACCAAGAAAAACAGAAAGGAAAATTAATTATGGCAAGAAGTGAAATTCCCATGGTGATTAACCTGCGTCAGAACAAGAACGACGACAGCACCGCTTACGGAAAGTATTTCGCAGAGTGTGACGCAAAGGAACCTCTTAACCTCAAGGGCTTCGCAGCCCACATGACCAGTCACGGCAAGATCGCCGACTACCAGATGTGCGTGCTGGTGCTGGGGCAGGTGGTGGACTGTCTGAAGGAGCTGCTCACGCAGGGCCAGCCCGTGAAGCTCGACGGATTCGGCACGTTCAGTCCGAGCGTTGACGGACAGAAGCTGGGCAAGGCGAACCTCGCTGCTGCTGTGGCAGGTGGTCCCGAGGCGATGATCAACGGCATCCACATCAACTTCGTCCCCGAGAACACGAAGGGCGAGAAGCTGACGAGCCGCGCGCTCAAGGAGGATTGTATCTTCACCTTCGGTTACCTCGTGGAGAGCGAACTGCGCACCGTCTCCGGTAAGCAGAAGCGCTTCCAGAAGAAGACTCCCCTCTCCTACGTGCTGGCTCCCGCCGCAGATCAGCAGGGCAACGGTTGATTTTAACGACTACGAATTAAACGAATTAAACGAATTTATCTGTGCGCAGCAATAATTAGTGAAATTCGTGAAATTCGTAGTTTAAAAAGAAAAGAAATTGAAGTCTATGAAGAAGCAAAGAATTGTGGAGCTGGCGGTGAAGGTGATAGTAGCCGCGCTCACAGCATTCCTCACGGCGATTAGTACCACGAGTTGTATGGGCGCAGGACCGTTTTAAGAATGAAAAATTGAAAGAATGAAAAGGTGAAAAGAGAGGGCTGGCAGCGGGGCTGTCGGCCTTTTCTTTTTTGACTTATCCTTCAAAATTTGTGGAAAAGAGCAAATAAATATAAATATCGGCGATTTATTATAAATAAATTCGTACCTTTGCACACTAATTTTGGAAAAAATACGTTTAAAGCATACATGAACGTTCGAACAGTATCAGTTATCTGCCCACCTTTCAATGAAATAACATTCGTTGAAAGATCATTTAACGTGAATTCAAACAGATAGCCTATGAGGATTTCTTTCTCTCCCCCAGATATCACGGAACAAGAAGCACAGGAGGTCAGTCGCGCACTGCTCTCCGGATGGATCACGACTGGCCCGAGAACCAAGGAGTTTGAGCGCCAGATCGCCGACTACTGCCAGGCGAAGAAGGTGGTGTGCCAGAACTCGGCCACGGCCTGTCTGGAGTCTATCCTCCGCATCCTGGGCGTAGGTCCTGGCGACGAGGTGATCACCTCGGCCTATACCTACACGGCCTCAGCCAGTCCGGTGTGTCATGTGGGTGCCCGTCTGGTGCTCGTCGACACGCAGCCCGACTCCTACGAGATGGACTACGAGAAGATGGCCGCGGCCATCAACGAGCGGACGAAGGTGGTGATACCCGTAGACCTTGGCGGTGTGCCCTGCGACTATGCGAAGGTGGCAGCCGCCGTGGAGAGCCGACGGAGCGTGTTCCGCCCATCGAATGCCATCCAGGAGGCCATCGGCCACGTGGTGGTGGTCGACGATGCCGCCCATGCCTTCGGTGCGAAATGGCACGGACAGATGATCGGCACGGTGAGCGACTTCACCTCGTTCTCTTTCCACGCCGTGAAGAATTTCACCACGGCCGAGGGAGGTGCCCTCATGTGGCGACCCATCCGCGGCATCGACGACGACGAGCTCTACAGACAGTTCCAGCTGAACTCGCTGCACGGACAGAGTAAGGACGCGCTGGCGAAGACACAGCTGAGCGCCTGGGAGTATGACGTGCTGACACCTGCCTACAAGAGTAACATGACCGATATCACGGCAGCCATCGGACTGGTGCAGCTGAAGCGCTACCCACAGATGCTCGCCAGAAGACGGGAGCTCATCGCCCGCTACGACGAGGCGCTGAAGGGTCTGAACGTGCAGGTGCGCGACCATTATACCAGTGAGTACACCTCGTCGGGACATCTCTACCAGGTGCGCCTGTTGGGTAAGGAGGCAGAGGAGCGCAACAAGGTGATCAACGAGATGGCGCGTCGCGAGATCGCCTGCAACGTGCACTTCAAGCCCCTGCCGATGATGACGGCCTACAAGAACCTAGGCTTCGACATTCAGGATTTTCCCAATGCCTATAACCAGTTCAAGAACGAGATCACGCTGCCCTTGCATACCCGTCTGACGGATGAGGAAGTGGAGTATATTCTCAAGAACTTCAAAGAGATCATTGAACATTGACCATTGAACATTGAACATTGATTAGATTCTTCGACATACTCTTTTCTGCAGCAGGACTGATTATACTGTCACCCCTGTTCCTGATCCTGTGGCTGCTGATCAAGCTGGGCAGCAAGGGCCCCGGATTCTTCATCCAGGAACGCATCGGCAAGGACGGCAAGCCCTTCGGACTCTATAAGTTCCGCTCCATGAGGATCGACTCTGAGGGCGAGAGCCTCATCACCATCGGCACCCACGACCACCGTATCACCCGCGTGGGACACTTCATCCGCAAATACAAGTTCGACGAACTGCCCCAGCTGTGGAATGTGCTGAAAGGCGACATGAGTCTGGTGGGCCCCAGGCCTGAGGTCAGGAAATACGTGGACCTCTATACCGACGAGCAGCGGAAGGTGCTCGACGTGAAGCCTGGCATCACCGACTATGCGTCGATAGAGTATGTGAACGAGAACGAGCTCTTGGGCAATGCCGAAGACCCTGACCGTGTGTATATCGAGCAGGTGATGCCCAACAAGCTGAAGCTGAACATGAAATACATCCAGAACAAGAATCTGAAGGAGTATTTCAAGATCATCCTGCTCACCCTGAAGAGCATCGCCAGCATCGGCAGCTTCAACAAACTCATCAACTGGTACTTCAACAAGAAGTCGCTGCCCTTCTGGGGCATCTTCCTCATGGACTGCGCCATCGTCTACTTCTCGTACCTGTTCGTCTACCAGCAGTTCAACAGCGGCAAGGACACGCTCTACATCATCAAGCGCCTGTCGCTCTGCATACTCGTCTACCTGGTGTTCTACATCATCGGCTTCCGCATTTTCCGCACCTATTCCGGCATCCTGCGCTACTCGTCGTTCGTTGACCTGAAGAAGGTGGGCTATGCCACACTGATGGGACTCATCCTGTCTATGGGTGTCAGATTCCTGTTCTGCCATCACGAGACCTTTGCCTACCTGACGTTTGTGCACATCCTGCTGTCGACCATCCTCGCCACCTTCCTGCTCTGGCTGGTGCGCATCGGTGTGAAGACGGTCTACGACGTCACCATTAAGAGCATCCATTCGAAATACGCCTATATCTACGGTGTGAAGAACGGTGGCATCGCCATTGCCAAGCATATCAGGAACGAGAATCCTGCGAGGTTCGACCTGAAGGGCTTCATCTCCGACGACAGGAAGGTGGAAGACAAAATCCTCATGGGCGTCAGAGTGCACAAGCTCGACGAGACGCTGTTGGACACCATGACGGAGGAGGGCATCGAGGCACTCATCGTGTCGCCCTACCGCAAAGAGGTGTTCCTGAAGAACGAGGCCTTCGTCGACGAGCTGATCAAGGCAGGCATCCACATCTACTTCACCCAGGAAGCCCAAGAGTGGGACAAGGTGATTGGCGGAGCCTCGCCACAACTGAAGGAAATCAGCATCGAAGACCTGTTGCCACGCGAGGAGATCGTCGTCGACATGAAGTCGGTAGGCGAACAGCTGACGGGGAAGTGCATCATGATCACAGGGTCGGCAGGCAGCATCGGACAGGAGATCGTGCAGCAGGTGTGCAAATACAAGCCTGCACGCCTGATACTCGTTGACCAGGCTGAGACACCCCAGCACGACGTCAGGCTGAACATGGAAGAGATGCATCCCGACATTGCGTCAGAGACCATCGTGGCCAGCATCTGCCACCAGAAGCACATGGAGTCGCTCTTCCGCGAATATCGGCCCGACTATGTGTTCCATGCCGCTGCCTATAAGCATGTGCCGATGCTGGAGGACAATCCTGAGGAGAGTGTCTATAATAATATATATGGTACACGCGTGATAGCCGACCTGGCCGTGAAGTATGGCGTGAAGAAGTTTGTGATGATCTCCACCGACAAGGCCGTGAACCCCTCGAACGTGATGGGCTGCTCGAAACGCATCTGCGAGATCTATGTGCAGAGTCTCGACAAGGCCATCAAGAGCGGAGAGGTCAAGGGCGTCACGCAGTTCGTCACCACCCGCTTCGGCAACGTGCTCGGCTCCAACGGCTCTGTCATCCCGCTCTTCAAGGAGCAGATCAAGAACGGCGGACCCGTCACGGTGACACATCCTGAGATTATCCGTTACTTCATGCTCATCCCCGAGGCCTGTAAGCTGGTGCTGGAGGCAGGCACGAAGGGCAACGGCGGCGAGATATTCGTGTTCGAGATGGGCAAGCCCGTGAAGATTGCCGACCTGGCTCAGCGCATGATACAACTCTGCGGAGCCAAGGACGTGAAGATCGAGTACACAGGACTGCGGATGGGTGAGAAGCTCTACGAGGAGGTGCTGGACAAGGAAGAGACCACCAAGCCCTCGTTCCACGAGAAGATCCGTATCGCCAGCGTCAGGGAATACGACTACCAGACCGTCTGTCAGGCGATCGACGAGTTATACACCATCTGCGAGCACTACGACAGGATGGCCACAGTCAAAAAGATGAAGCAGATCGTGCCAGAGTTCAAGAGCAACAACTCCATCTACGAGGCACTCGACGAAGCCGTGCAGTAATCTAATATCTTCGGAAGTGCAGGCGCAGGACGTCGTTGGTCAGCACCATATTATGATCATTCAACTCTTCGATGGCGAAGGCTTCTTCTAAGTCGAAGATGCCGTAGGGCTTGAGAACCTCCACATCATTAATGGGCTCATCTGGCTTATACAGATGGTGAAGGATGGGTGACGACAAGGTCAGGAGATCATCCTCGCGATTAAACCTGAACATAAAGCCCTCACCCAGATACGTCCCCGTTTCAGAGAAGCGAATCTGTAGCAGTTTGCCTTGGATGCCCCAGTACACCAGCGCCTCGCGCGTATCAGCGACGCCACCAGTAGACAACGTATCCACCTGACTCATCTGCCAGTAGCCATCCAGTTCATCGTTTCCTGATGTCTCCAGTTCACAGGAAACAAACAACACGCCCAGTGTCAGTATATAGAATATTTTTCTCATTTCTTGTTCTTTTTTAGTATGCCGTTCTTGGCGATGGTTAATTGCACGCCATAGTTATCACCCATGAGCTCTCCGATGTCGATGCCTAAGGCACCTCTCAAACTCCACCCCTTCAGTCTGGAAGTGTTGGCGAAAGAATAGGTGGCTTCAGCCAGCATCGAGACGGTCTGACGCGGGTCAGGGTAAGGTGTATCGTAAGTGCCATACCCCTTCAGATAGGTGCCCAGAAAACGATAATGGAAGCGAGGGAAGGGATCGCCGCTGAATCCGAGATGGAAAGCCTTACTGCGATTGTTCTTCACTGCTATCGACTGGTCATTATTATAAATAGGTGACAGGAAGAGCGGATTGCCCATCACCTGCCCCCAGTGCTGCCAGCCTGTATAGAGGCTGTGGTTATAAAAATTGTCCTGTCCGCCCAGATGGTCTGAGAGCACCTCGTCGTGGTCGTGGTAGATAGGTCCGCTCTGGTATTTGGAATACAGATACTCCAGCACGATCTTATCCAGCCAGGGGGCATCCACAAAACGGATTTCAACACCCAACTGGATATCCTTCAAGGCGTAAAGGAAATAACGACGGTCTTTCTTGACATTCCACTCCGAGCCTTGGCCATAGCCGTCATAGTCCATGAAGAGCATGGCCGAATGGTCTTCAAAGAAATGGTCGGCATAGACGCTGAAACCCCATTCGTCGCAATCGAAATTAAAGCGGGCCAGCCAACTGCCCAGAGTATTTCCTGCGCCACCCGTATAATCATCATCAACGGCATCTTTTCCACCTGGGATCAGTGCCCTGAGCATGCCTTTGAGACCTCCATCCTGATGAACGACATCGTCAGGAGAGCCATCTGAATAGAAACGATAGACGGTGCCTCCAAACTGAGTGGCGAGCTCGCCTCCCAACTCCACAGAGAACAAGACCTCTTCAGGATTACCAATCTTCAGATAGCCCGCCTTGGAGTGATAGAGCGCGCCTTCAGAATATTTGTGATGCTGGTTGGTGAAGTCCTTCTGCCAGCGGTCGTCGGTGGTCTTGCCGTAGGCGATGTGGCCTTTCAGCGACAGCCAGTTCTTCGTATAGGGGATGGTCCAGTAGTCAGGTAGTGAGAGACGCACCTGGGGGATGGGGCGCGCATTGATGCCAAACGTTTGGGCTCCAGAGCTCAGTTCCTGGTTCTTCAGCTCCATGGGCTGTTCCTTGGCACCAACGGTCAGCAAGCCCTTCAGCCAACGGGCCTCGACATAAGCCTGCTGCACCACCAGCGTGCTGGTGAAACCCTTGGCCACGGCCACGTCGACACCATAGCCGATGCCCCACTTGCGGCCATCGTCGAGCGACAACGGGCGCTCGATGGCGCCACGCAGGTAGCCATTCGTGTTCTCCAACGAACTCAGACCATATCTATTGGCATTCAGCCACAGGGGGTTGTGGTCGCCGCCAGAGATGGTCGCCTGCAACTCCGCACGATAGCTCAGACTGTCGAATAACGAGCGTTCCTGACCCTGGGCAGGCAACAGGTATGCCGCTAAAAACAAGATAGAAATCACAAATCTCATACTTAGATGTCTCTATTGATGGCGCAAAATTACAAAAATAAAATGAAATAAAAGACTGTTTAGGGATTTTCCCCTCCCTGTTTAGGGAAAATCCTTTGCATAAGAATGATTTTTGTTGTTCCTTTGCATCGTGAAATTGAAATAATAATGTCAAACCCTTTAAAATGTTACGAGTATGAAGAAGATGTTTTTCGCACTGATGATGATGCTGACAGCAACCGTCTCTGCAAACGCCATGAGCTATGAGCAGGCCCGTAACGAGGCTTTGTTCCTGACAGATAAGATGGCCTATGAGCTCAATTTGACTGACGAGCAGTATGAGGCCTGTTATGAGATCAATCTCGACTACCTGATGGGTGTCACGGGTCGTGACGACGTGTTCGGAACCTATTGGGAGCGCCGTAATCTCGACCTGAGTTATATCCTGCTCGACTGGCAATGGAACGCTTTCATAGCAGCCTCCTATTTCTATCGTCCACTGTATTGGGATGCCGGCTACTGGCACTTCGGTATCTATGCCCGCTACCCGTATCGTGACTACTTCTATTTTGGTCGTCCGCTCTTCTTCGACACCTATCGTGGTGCCCATGCCTGGCACAGAATCGGCGGACGTGGCTATTATCACGGACACAGCAACCACTTCCGTGCACCTCACAGAGAGCACTTCGGTATGCATGACCGTTGGAACCGTGGTGACTTCCGTGGCAACCGTCACAGCTCCACCCGTGTCACAGGGCCCAGGGACAGCCGTAGTATGGATCGCGGACGTGGTATGGATCGCGGACGTGGTATGGATCGCGGCAACCGTAGCATCGAGCGCAACAATCGTACCATCGAGCGCAACAATCGTACCATCGAGCGTGGCAACCGTAGCATCGAGCGCAACAATCGCACCATCGAGCGCCAGAACCGCACGATAGAGCGCAACAATCGCACCATCGAGCGTGGCAACAGGACCATCGAGCGTAACAACAATCGCAGTTCCTTCGGCAACTCCAGCAGTCGTCCCTCCAGCCCTCGCAGCAGCTCGTTTAGCAGCTCACGCAGTAGCAGCAGCCATAGCAGCGGCAGTTTCAGCGGTGGTCCACGCGGAGGTGGCAGCCATAGCGGCGGCAGCTTCAGCGGTGGTTCACGCGGAGGTGGTAGCCATAGCGGCGGAAGCTTCAGCGGTGGTTCACGCGGAGGTGGTAGCCATAGCGGCGGCGGTGGACACGGCCACGGTGGCGGACGTCGATAAGTCAGAGCGCCAGTTCCCTGACCTCTGCATTCGACATCTTTAAAATCTCGCTCATTGATTTCTGATAAAGGACGGCTTGGATGGCTTTATTGATGATGCCATGACCAACGGCCAGCACCTTCTTTCCTGGGAATGTCTGTCTGACATAGGTGATGAATTCGCCAGCCCGGGAAAGAAGGTTTTCCAATGACTCCACATTATCAGGCCACGGTTCGTTCTTCAGATCTGGGATATAACGTCCTGTGAAGTCGCCCCAGTCGCGTTCCCTCAACAGAGGGGTCGTCACGACCTCCAGCCCATGGGGGACGGCGATGATGGCAGCCGTGTCGATGGCGCGCTTCAGGTCGCTGGCCACAACCACGTCTATCTCCCTGTCACGCCACTCCTCGCTGAGTGCACGGGCCTGAAGGATTCCACGCTCGTTGAGAGCGCCCTGCGTCTGACCCTGCATGGTCTGACTGGCGTTATCGACAGTCTCGCCGTGCCTTACAAGATATAATATGGTGCTCATTCGAACTATTTTGGTGCAAAATTAAAAATAATCTGCGATTATCTGTGTTTTCTGAGGCATTTTTTGTATTTTTGCAGCGTTAAAACGAAGAATTACCTATTATGAAGATATTACAAAGCTCTGTATTCCGCGCCATCTCCGCCATTGCGGTGGGTATCCTGCTTATCAAGTATCCAGACAATACCGTCACCTGGATCACAGTCGCCATCGGCGTTCTGTTCTTCCTCTCAGGTATCATCTCACTGGTGGTATATATCAATGCCAGGAGGAATGTCTCGGAATACAAGATCACTGATGCTGAGGGAAATATCGTGGCAGGAGAGCAGCCCACCTTCCCCATTGTCGGCGTGGGAAGCATCATACTGGGAGCCATTCTCGCCCTGACACCCAACATCTTCATCACCGCCCTCATGTATATTATCGGTGGTATGCTCATACTGGGAGCCATCAACCAGTACATGAACCTGATCAATGCCCGCAAGTATGGAAAGATCGGATTCGGATACTGGATATTCCCCTCCGTCATCCTGCTGACGGGTATCTACGTGATACTGCGTCCAATGGATCCCGCCAGTGTGTCGATGCTCATTCTGGGTTGGTGTACGCTGCTCTATGGTGTGACGGAGATGATCAACTCGCTGAAGTTCCATTCCGACAAGCGCAAGTTTACCAAGGCTCAGGAGATAGCCGTCGCCGAGGAAGTGGTTGAGGAAGAGAACGTGATTGAGGCCGAAGAGGTGACAACGTCAGAAGAGGCCCCTGCGTCAGAAAGCGACTACACTCTTCCTGAGCCTAAGACGGAGGAATAATATTCTGCCTTTCGTTCTATTTTCATGGGATATGCCCTCGACGAACTGGGCATACGATAGAGACGTAGCTCCCGCCCATCGAGCACGAACGTCTGATTATCCCCCACCCCAGGACTATCAATGCCAAACTGTCTGCAGGCAATGTCTGTGGCCAGTTGTCCGGCTGTGACCACGGCCCTGCATTCGGGCAGCTGGCGGAGCATGGCATGAAGGTCTGTCTCTTCCACAATCTCCAGATCTTTGTCGGAAGCCGTGCCAGTGGTACGACGAATACGGGTGGCGGTATCGAAGAGGGCGATGCCCTGTTCCTTCAGAAACGAAATCAGCAAGTCCAGACGGAAGGTCTTGGCTTCGGCATCCACAAAATGCTCCTTGTCATTGAAGAAGATCAGTCCGAAGATACGCCACATATCGTTGATGAAGTTAGGATAATAGAACTTCATCGACCAGCGTTTCTCCGATGGCGGGAAGGTGCCCAGCATCAGAATACGAGCATTCGTAGGCAAAAACGGCTCAAAAGGATGATTCTCTACTATCAACTGTAAACCGTAAACTATAAACTATAAACTATAAACTGTAAACTATACGCTCGGCTTTGCCGCTTGCTACCAACGGGACGCAAGAACTATAAACTAACCATGCTTCATCTCTTCCTTGACTTCCTTGGAGAACAACTCTATGTAGGTTTTCAGGATGTCAATACCCCGTTTGTTCTCACGGCCCCAGGGGATAATCAGGTCTGCGAACTTCTTCGTAGGCTCGATGAACTGCTCGTGCATAGGCTTCACATCGTTCTCATAATGGTCGAGCACCATATCGACGGTACGTCCTCGCTCCACCACATCGCGACGGATATTCCTGATCAGACGCACATCACTGTCCGTATCCACGAAGATCTTCAGGTCCATCATGTCGCGCAGCTTCTTATAGTGCAGCGTCATGATGCCCTCCAGGATGATCACGGGTTTGGGCTCCACATGGATGGTCTCAGGCAGACGGTTGGAGAGCACATACGAATAGGTGGGCTGCTCAATGGCCTCGCCGTTCCTCAACCTCTTGATCTGCTCCGTCAGCAACTTCCAATCGAAGGCATCAGGATGGTCGAAATTGATGGCGCGACGCTCTTCGTCTGTCAAGTCAGAGGTGTCGTTGTAGTAAGAGTCAAGCGGTATGACAGCCGCACAATGTGGCGGCAGCACCTTGGCAATGCGCTTTACGACGGTGGTCTTGCCAGAACCCGAACCGCCTGCGATTCCGATGATGATCATAGTTATTGTACCTTTAGTGGCTACAAAGTTAGTGTTTTTTTTCCAAACGACAACATTTTGTTCAAGGAAAAACAAAAATCTGCGTAAAAGTTTGTGTATTCCGAAAAATAATCGTACCTTTGCAGCCCAAAGTGAGAAAATGATCGTATTTTAATATTTATTTTTAACTCAAAATGAAAAAAGGTATTCATCCCGAAAACTATCGCCCCGTCGTGTTCAAGGACATGTCCAACGGCGATATGTTCCTTACGAAGTCTACTGCAAAAACGAATGATACCGTAGAATTCGAAGGCGAAACTTACCCCGTGGTAAAAGTTGAAATCTCCAGCTCCTCTCACCCGTTCTATACTGGTAAGAGCAAGCTCGTCGACACCGCTGGACGTGTCGATAAGTTCATGAGCCGCTACGGCAAGGCTGCGAAGAAATAAGAAAGACATCTTCGGAAAAAGATTGCGCTTGGGTAGTTGCATATGCCCAAGCGCACTTTTTTTGCCTAATTATTTGGTGGAAACGCAGAAAATTCGTACATTTGTACCCGAGAACTTAACAAATCACAAATATAACATACAATGAGAACTATTTATGACTTCACTGTCAAGGACAGAAAAGGCAAGGACGTCTCTTTGAAAGAGTACGCCAACGAGGTGTTGCTGATTGTCAACACAGCAACCAAATGCGGATTCACCCCTCAATACGATGAACTGGAGAAACTCTACGAGAAGTATCACGCCCAGGGATTCGAGATTCTCGATTTCCCCTGCAACCAGTTCGGACAGCAGGCACCTGGCACAGATGAGAGCATTCACGAATTCTGCAAACTGAACTTCGGCACAGAGTTCCCCCGTTTCAAGAAGATCAAGGTCAACGGTGACGATGCAGACCCTCTCTATAAGTTCCTGCAGCAGGAGAAAGGCTTTGCCGGCTGGGATATGGAGCACCCCATCGCTCACATCCTCGACGACATGCTCACCAAGGCTGATCCCGACTACAAAGAGAAGTCTGACATCAAGTGGAACTTTACCAAATTCCTCATCAACAAGAAAGGTCAGGTGGTTGCCCGTTTCGAGCCCACAGAAAAGATCACCAACATCGAGCAGCAGATTGAGGAGCTCCTGAAGTAAGAAACGTTTCTTACGCACGCGTACCTTATTAATATATATAAAGTACATCCCATAGAAAAAGGCCCGTTTCACAACGAGCCTTTTCCTTTTTACTTAAAAAACTAAATTAATCAACCATAAACCTTAACCATTAAAATCTTTTTCTGATGCAAAAGTACAACAAGTTTCACAAACTCATGTAGAATTATCATTATTTGATGTTTAAAATGCGTGAATTCACGATAATTCTACATAAAATCACGGATTTTAAACATTTTCTGACCCTCAACAGCAAGTTTTTTGCGAATATCATGCACTTTCTCAAGAAAAAACACTATTTTTGCAGAGAATTGACAACCATAATGTTCATGGCCGCACGCATTCTATTAGTTTTTGCAATACTTGCAATCGTCATCGTATTCTCCTTCGTAGGTCGAAACCTCTACCTGCGAAGCCAGAGACTACGTCGGCGTCTGCAGATGAGCGCCATCTACACCAACATCACCCACGAACTGCTTACGCCGCTCACCGTCATTTCCGCTTCAGTAGACAAATTAAGGGACGAAGAGCCGAAATTTGCCCACGACTACGACCTGATGCAGCTCAATATCCAGCGCATGGTTCGCCTGTTGCAGCAGATATTAGAGACCAATAAGTCGGAGGCTGGCGAGCTCAAACTGCTCGTTGCCCAGGGCGACGTGATGAAATATATCCACGAAACAGCCGAATGTCTGGAGCCCCTTCTGGCCAAGAAACGTCAGAAGTTCACCATCGCCTGTCAGCCCAGCAGCATGATGGGATGGATAGATACCGACAAACTCGACAAGATTATCTACAATCTGTTGTCGAATGCCGCCAAATACTCCAACGAAGACGGCGAGGTATCGCTCATGGTGCAGACCAATAAAACCTACGATCACATCCGCATCGAGGTGAGCGACACGGGTGACGGCATCCCGCCAGAACAGATGAAACACCTGTTCCAGCGTTTCCACGACGGCGAGTATCGTCGACACAAGACCGTCGGCACAGGCCTCGGACTGGCTCTGACGCGCGATCTTGTCTATCTGCACGGAGGCACCATCCAGTGCCAGAGCGAAGTCGGCAAAGGCACCACCTTCATCGTCTCCCTGCCCATCAACAAAGAATCTTTCCATCCTGAACAGATCGACGAGAAACACAAGATCGACATGAGCATCCCCCAAAACGCCATCGTCGACTTCCAGGCCCTCGTCCCCGATGTCAATAACGAAGACGAGGCAGACCAGGAACAATATGACGAAGACGTCTACCGCCTGCTCATCGTCGAAGACAACGTGGAACTGCTGATGCTGATGCGCCAGCTGCTGAGGACTACCTACCGCGTCTTTATCGCCAAGAACGGCCTCGAAGCCATCGACATCATCCGCCAGAAAGACCTCGACCTCATCATCTCCGACGTGATGATGCCCGAGATGGACGGCTACGAGCTGACCTCAGCCGTCAAAGGCGATCCCAACTACAACCATCTGCCCATTATTCTGCTGACGGCAAAGACCCAGGAAGAAGACGAGGAAGAGGCCCTGCTCGCTGGTGCCGACGAGTTCCTCACCAAGCCCTTCCGCCTGAGCGACCTCAAGCTGCGCATCGACAATATCATCGAGAACCGCAAGCGCATCAAGAGCGAGTACAGCCAGAAGAGTGCCGCAGAGACCCTTGAGAAGGTGGCCGATTCGAAGACACCAGATGATCGATTCCTCAACCAGGCCCTCGAACTGGTGATCGCACACCTCGGCGACGAGGAATACGACCGCGAGTCCCTCGCCTCCGATATGGGAGCCAGCTCGTCGACGGTCTACAACAAACTCCGCTCCATCACAGGTCTCAGCGTGTCGAGCTTCATCCGCGACACCCGTCTGAAGGAGGCCCGTCGCATGGCAGAAGAAGACCCCAGACTGCGCGTCAGCGACCTCGCCTACAAAGTGGGCTTCCGCGACCCCCGCTATTTCTCCACTTGTTTCAAGAAACAGTTTGGCGTCCTGCCCAAGGATTTCATGGAGAGCCGGACACAGTAATCTCTGCCCGCATGGGGGCCGACATTAGTTATAATTATTCATATTTGTTTCCAAAAAAAATATAAATATCCTATTTAGTATTCCGTTTTCATTATAATATTGTACCTTTGCACTCGGAATTACCTAATTCTAAATCTTTATTTTATGGCTAAACAGAAAAAATTCATCCTCCAGGAGAGTGAGATCCCAACACAGTGGTACAACATTCAGGCAGACATGCCCAACAAGCCCATGCCCCCCATCCACCCGGCTACGAAGCAGCCCTTGGGTGTCGACGACCTGGCACACATCTTCCCTCGTGAGTGCTGCGTGCAGGAGCTGGATACAGAGCATCGTTGGATAGACATCCCTGAGGAAGTGCTCGACAAGTACAAGTACTATCGTAGCACACCGCTGGTGCGTGCCTACGCTCTCGAAGAGGCCCTCGGCACACCTGCCCACATTTACTTCAAGAACGAGTCAACCAATCCCCTCGGCTCTCACAAGATCAACTCTGCCCTGCCCCAGTGCTACTATGCCAAGCAGGAGGGCACGACCAATGTGACCACCGAGACAGGTGCCGGCCAGTGGGGCGCTGCCCTCAGCTATGCTGCTAAGATCTACGGTCTCGACTGCGCCGTCTATCAAGTGAAGATCACCATGCAGCAGAAGCCATATCGCTCGAGCATCATGCGCACCTTCGGAGCCGTCGTCGAGGGTTCACCCTCGATGTCCACCCGTGCCGGTAAGGATATCCTGACGAAGGATCCCACACACTCTGGTTCTCTGGGCACCGCCATCTCTGAGGCTGTCGAGCTGGCTACCACCACGCCAAACTGTAAATACACACTGGGTTCCGTGCTCAACCACGTGGGCCTGCACCAGACCATCATCGGTCTTGAGGCCGAGAAGCAGATGGAGATGGCTGGCGAATATCCCGACATGGTGATTGCCTGCTTCGGCGGTGGTTCCAACTTTGGTGGTATCGCCTTCCCCTTCATGCGTCATAAGATCCTCGAGGGTAAGAATATCGAGTTCATCGCTGCCGAGCCCGACAGCTGTCCGAAGCTCACACGCGGACAGTTCCGCTACGACTTCGGCGACGAGGCTGGCTACACCCCGCTGCTACCCATGTACACCCTGGGCCACAACTTCCGTCCCTCCAATATCCACGCTGGCGGTCTGCGCTACCACGGTGCAGGCATGATCATCTCTCAGTTGATCAAGGACGGTTATATGTACGGTGTCGACATCCCGCAGCTCGAGACCTTCGACGCAGGTATGCTCTTCGCCCGTACCGAGGGCATCATCCCTGCTCCTGAGAGCTGTCACGCTATCGCTGCCACCATCCGTGAGGCCAAGAAGTGCAAGGAGACTGGCGAGGAGAAAGTCATCCTCTTCAACCTCTCCGGCCACGGACTCATCGACATGCCGTCTTACGAGGCCTTCATCAAGGGCGACCTCCAGAACTACACGGTTACAGACGAGATGATTGCAGCTAACCTCGCCGAACTCGACAAATAGTCATAATAAGAATCCCCGCTCGATTTGAGCGGGGATTTTTATGTCGTTTACACCACTTCGAGATAGAAACTGAATGGACGGAAGCCGTCGTTGCAACTGATCATCGCACTCATCGGGTTCTTCATCCACCCGTCGTAGAAATTCCCCTCTCCCCTGGCCAAGGCCTCCACAAACTCACGCATGGAAGACCAGGCGGAAGGACACATGCCCTCAGGACACTTGCCGTCGATGGAGAGCCACTGCTGGCCTTCCACCACGTCGCAAGTATGCTCGATGGGATTCTCGTATTTCGCCATCAGATCAGGATAGACCGTCTGGCGGATGGCAGTGATGCGTACCTTATTCATTGACGCTGTTGACTTTTTCTGAAAGCGTCGAGCTGACGGAAGCAGTGGCGGTCGATAATCTGCTCAAGGGCGCGATCGGGATTATTGCGAATGAAGCAGTCGTGATTGAAGACCATCAGCTCACCATTGTCTGCAGTATAGGGTTTCCAAGCAGGGATACCGTCGATATTCGGATTGCCGTTGTGGGCGAACTGTGCCCAGACGCTGCTCATTGTATCGGCCAACTTCAGGTCTTCTGCCGTAGGCTGGGGCAACTCGTTGGGTGAGTGATGGAGGGTGTTGAAACAGAACTTCAATTCGTGACCATGGACAGAGCCGTTGTTGACGGGAGAGCGCCAGGTGAACATGTACATGTAGAGGTGAGAGGTGAGAGGTGAGAGGTGAGAGGACCAGGCATCAGAAGTGATGAGGGTCTTGGGACGGAAGAGCCAGTCGATGCTCACGAGATCCTGAGGGGTATAGTCGGGATATGCCTTGGCAAAGGCCTTGACATAGGCGTCGGTCTCGTCGCCAAAGGTCTTCTGGAGTTGCTCGACGGCCTCAGCCTGAGTCATGGGTTTGTCGTATTGCAGGCGCTGGAGCTCGTTGAACGTGGTGCCGATCATGACAGGAATGTTGGCAGAGAACTCAGGGAATGTGGGTTGGAAGGGCTGCTGGAGCAGCGTCTCTCCATCAGGCGTAGGTCCGAAACCCCACATCATCGGCGTGCCAGGCTTGCGGGTGCCGATGCTGGCAGCCATCGCCCGCTGACCTGCGTCGTAGAGCTGCTGATAGGGGATATCCTTGATCTTATCGACCTGCTTCTCGCTGATGCCGAGTTCCTTCAGCACGGCCTTGCCGAGGGCCTGCGTCATCTCACGGGTGTTCACATTGAGGATGGTGCCGCTCATGATGATCGCCTTGTGGAAGAGTCCACGGGCCTTGGGCATACACATCAGGGTGCCCACCTTGCCACCACCACCCGACTCGCCGAAGATGGTTACATTCGTGGGATCGCCACCGAAGAGCGAGATATTATCACGCACCCACTCCAAGGCCTGCACCACATCAAGCATGCCGACATTGCCAGACTCTTTGTATTTCGGAGAGACGGCCGAGAGGTCAAGGAAACCGAGGATGTTCAGACGGTGATTGACACTCACCACCACGACATCTTTCTGGGCGAGACACATGCCTGGGTTCCAGGCCGATGTGCCTGAATCGAAGCCTCCGCCATGAAACCAGACCATCACTGGCCGCGGTTGAGAGTTGACAGTTGAGAGTTGAGAGTTGACAGACGTAGTCCAGACGTTGAGGACGCAGCAGTTCTTCTCAGACATCTCGTCCTCGCTGAGCTGTCGACCCCACGTCTGTTGCATAGCCTGGGGGCCCCAATGGTAGCAGGCTCTGACGCCTTCCCATTTCTCTACGGGCAGAGGGGGCATGCAACGCTCCACCTTGGCGTAGGGGATGCCAAGATAGGCCATCGAGCCCTCCTGCATGATACCACAGATTTTGCCTGACGTCGTGGTTACCACTGGCGCCAGGCAGGGCTTAGGGCCCACAATGTCCCTCACTTGCTTAGCTAATGCTTCCGAGGGGGTAGCCTCACCATCGAAAGGCACGAGATACCAACGTACTGTCCAAGATAAAGACTCCTTCGGCTGCAACAGCTGATAGGCGCCCTGACTCTCCAGTTCGATGTGGGCCTTACCACGGTTGACATATACCTGAATCTCGGCCTCGCCAGGGGCAGGCTGCTCAGGCGTCAGGTCGTCGAAACGCTTCACAAGCAACAGGCCTTTGGCACAGTAGGCCAGCCAGCCCTTGCCGTCGGCATTCACCTTACGGTTCTCATTGGTCTCGTCAGTCTGATACCAGGCCAGTCCGTGCTGCGCCTTGAAGTCCATCAGTCCTGCAGGCCAGATACCGTCGACAGGTGCATCGAAGAAGATCAGGCCACCCTCGTTCTGTACACGTGTCACCTCCCAGGGAGCCACACTCCGCGGCTCGTCGCCCTCGTTGGTGATGGTGTAGGTGATGACGATGGCACCATCCTTCTCGTCGATGGCGAAGGTCTTCCCCACCCTGCACTTCAGACGTTCTGACACCTCACTAGTCATGCGCAGCGTCGCGCCGTCCTGTTCCACGGTGTAAGGGTTCTTGTCGAACTCTTTGACAGGCGGCCAGTTCCACTCTTTCTGCGGACTGGTCCAGAACGTGCTGCCGAAAGCCTCTGGCCATCGGAGTTGAGAGATAATCTCACGGTCGTCGTACTTGAATGAGAGGATTTTTCCGCCCTTGGCGGCATCGATAGTCATCGACAGGTGACCGTTTTTCAGGTCGTACTTACCTGTCTGGTCATCTTGTTGCGTTGCTGCCAAAGCACTAGTGCTTCCGATGGCGGCAACCATGAAGAGTAATGTCAGTAATCGTTTCATAAATGAAAATTTTGTTGGTTATCTTTTTCCATAATACGCAGGAAAGCAGATAAAACCCAACCATAGGCCAGTGATTTATAGAACATTAACGAAAAGACGCCCCAGAGAACCTCTGGAGCGCCCACTAGAAATCAATAACCAACAAACTTATGCGATATCAATCTGTCTTGACACCTTTACCTTCTCCTCAATGAGTTTCGGGAGTTCGACGGTGAGCACACCGTGTTCCACCTTGGCCGAAATGGCGTCCTTCTTCACGTCGTCAGGCAGTATCAGCGTCTGCTCAAACTTCGAGTACGAGAACTCACGACGCAGATAGCGGGTGGTCTTGTCTTCCTCCTTCTTCTCGTTCTTGCTCTCCATCTTCACCACGAGGTTGCCCTCATCGTTGATGTGAACATTGAAATCCTCCTTCTTCATGCCCGGTGCGGCCAGCTCTACGGTATAGGCTTTGTCGCTTTCTTTTACATTGATGGCGGGTGCTGTTGCATTCACCTTCGGTAAGAACTCCGTGTCAAACAAATCGTTGAACACTGTTGGAATCCAGCTGTTTGATCTCATCATTGGCATCATAATAGTTACCTCCTAATTCTATTTTTAAATGGTTACACATGTTATCTTTTTTAGCGATTGCCTTTCGGCTTTCATTGACACATATGCAATCACGATGCCAGACCGTTGAAGCCTGCCATATCGTCAGAAATACATGACAAAACGTCAGAAGTGGATATCAACTTACCCGCAGACACATCATCGTCAGGTCGTCGTTAGGATCAGCCCCGCCGCGATGGTGTTCCACCTCTGCAGCCAGGGTCTCAATGACCTGACGGGCAGAGTCGAAATGGGTGTTACGCAGGATATCGAGCAAATGGTCGTCGCCAAACTGGTCGTTTTCCATATTCTCGGCCTCGTTCAGTCCGTCGGTATAGATGAACAGCGGACGGTCCTTGATGCTGCTAATCTCCTCGCCCTGGAACTCCAAATCGGGAAGGACGCCGATGGGGAAGTTCGTCAACATCTTCAGGAAATCGCCATGCGACTCCCCGCCTCCAATGATTGGCGGGTTATGGCCGGCATTGCAGAACGACAGGTGGCCCGTCTTCAGATCCACGAGTCCGATGAACATGGTGACGAACATATTGGTGGGATTCTCATCGCCAGACAGCGCATCGTTCATGCGGGTACAGATCTCGGCAGGCAGCATCTGCTGGTTAGCCAGCGTACGGAACAGCCGTGTCACCTGGGCCATGAACAGCGAGGCGGGCACTCCCTTTCCGCTCACATCGCCCAGACAGAAATAGAGACTGTCGTCGATCAGCAGATAGCCGTACAGGTCGCCGCCAACCTCCTTGGCTGGTGTCATCGAGGCATACATATCCAGACCCTCACGGTTGGGGAACACGCTTGGCAGCATCGACATCTGGATGCTGCTGGCCACGTTCAACTCACTCTCTATCGAGGCCTTCTGGGCTGTGGTGGTCTTCAACTCCTCGATGTAGCTGACCAACGAATTCTGCATATTGCCGAACGAATGGCTCAGCTGGCCTATCTCGTCAGTACGCTTGAAGTCAGGCAGTTTGGTATCGAACTGTCCTGAGGCGATGGTCTCTGCCTCCTGTGCCAATCGTCGCAGGGGTCGCAGTTCGCTGGTGATGATACGGATGAAGAAGAACAGCATCAGCAAGAGACCTACGGTAACGATGGTCATGACGGTACGGCGCAGACGGTCGAAGCCTCCGAAGATATCACTCTCTGGACACACGATGGCCATGCTCCAGCCCGTCTGTCCGAGAGGCTTGTAGAACACGTAACTGTCAACACCGTCGACGTTCAATTGTCTCATGCCCTCCTCCCCACGCTGCATGGCGTGGCCTAAGGCCGTCTTGGCGGTATCTTCACGTTCCAGCGTCTCGGTGAAGAGGGTCTCGTTGAGCAACTTGGTGGTGTCAGGGTGGACGAAGTATGTGCCGCCATGCCCCACCATGATGCTGTAGGAGTTGGGATATGGTTTGACTGCCGAGATCGTGTTCGACAGCCAACTCAGAGAGAGACCGATGTTGACGACACCCAAGAACTTACCCTCCTTATCAACGATAGGATTACAGTATGACGTCAGCATCTCCTTGGTGTTGGTCGCCACATCAAGGTCCATATAAGGTTCCGTCCAGCACATCTTATCCAGCAGCCTTGGCATCAGATACCAGTCCATGTAGAAATACTGGTAGGAGTCGCTGCCTCCCTGCATCGTCCTGATACTGTCGCCGTTGCGTTTCGAGTATGCCGAGAAATAGCGTCCGTACTTCTCGTAGAAATATGGTTCAAAGGCGATGGAGCAATTGAAGAAGTCGTGATTTCTCTTTAATACGGCCTCGCTATAAACGAACATGGAGTCGGGTCTGTCGGGATGACGCATCACGAGCCACTCTATCATATTGGATGCCACCTCCGCACGGTTCAGGATACCTGTCACGCGCAAGGCGGTATTGTTTAAGATCTGCGAAGCACGGTTGATGGCCTCCTGTCTGACGGCATCCCTGGCCTGCACGAACATGAAGCCGAGAGCTGCCAGGAAGATGATGGCAGCAAACAGCACAACCCACAGACTGACTCTCACGGACAGTTTGCGACGGATAAAATCGATGATCTCTTTCATAAACGTTCCTCCTTACCTTTCTATCAGTTCCTCATACTTCACTTCACGCTGCAGCATCCCATTCTCCGCCATGAGGTAGCTGGCACGCTTCACCATGTCGGGACGCAGACGGAACTCACGTTTCTTTGACTCACGGTCTATCTGCAGGCGCAACACCTCCTTCAGCATCAGCCGCTGCATAATACGGTTGGAGGCCACACGATTGCTCTTGACGTACTTCATCACGATGTCGAGCGTCTCCTCCTGATGGTTGGCAGCCCACTCCCATCCGCGACGGCTCGCCTGGGCAAAGCGGTGCACCTGATCCTTGTGTTTCCGATAGTAGTCGAGGGTCACGTAGAGTCCGTCCTCCTGCACATTGTAGCCGTGATCGCAGAAACGGTACACGTTCTCGTCAGTCAGCTCCATGCCTGCCTGCAACAACTGATAGTATTCATTGTAACTCATGGCCAGCGTGGCATCGAGGGCACCACTCACGAATAGGTTCACGTTCGTCGAGAACCGCACCCAGTCGTAGTCCAGCCCCTCCTTGATGCTCATGCAGATAGCGAGCTGTCCGAAGCCCACGCTCCAGATGCCCACACGTTCACCTTTCTGTTTCAGGGGGTCTTTACCGCGAGCCGACACAATCACCATGGCGTTGTTCATCGATGTTTGCAGGATGTTCACCAATTTCGTACCAGAGTCTGCCAACTCCATCGCCTGACAGAGTTGCAGCGTCGTTGCCTGACTCGTCTTATTGAACATACGAGTCATAGCCGACTGCGTGACTGACGGATGGACGATCTCTACTTCGACACCGGCTTCCCGGTAGAAGCCCTTCTCTTGAGCTACATAGTAACCTGCAAACTGGGCCTGCGCCGTCCATTGGGGCGTAAATACAATCTTCTGCGCCTGTATGCCAGAGATACCGCAAAGGAAAAGGATGGCGGTCATCATCCATGGGAGAAGTTTATTATTCATGAAGTGGTACATTTGTTATGACTCATTTGTGACAGCAGCTTAACAGCCTCCGTCACGGTAGGAACATCGGCTATAATGATGGAACGCTTGCCGTTAACCTCATGGAAGCGGCAATTCTGAGGATGGTTGGAAACATAGTCGAGTATGAGTCCGAAGGCTTCGCTCTGGAAGTAAGGACTATCGGGATTGTTCACGAAGTAGAGGTGCATCTTCGACTGTTTGAGGATAATAGTCTCGATACCGAGCCGTTTGCCACAGACACGCAGCGGCACCACACGGATGAGTTCTTCACCTACCTCGGGAATCTCTCCGAAACGGTCTATAAGACGTCTGCGATAGGCAGCAAGGTCATCGTCGAGATGCTGACTGGCAGCAAGGTTGTCGAGTTCCCGATAAAGCAACATACGCTCTGAATCGGAAGGTACATACTGGTCTGGGAAGTACATCTCCAGATCGGACTCAAGGGTACAGTCGTCGACCCATTGAACATTGAGCATTCTTGCGTCCCGTTGGTAGCAAGCGTCCTTCGGCCGAGCGGAACATTGAACATTATTGGCTACCGCATCCTTTTGTCCTTCAGGATGGTCAATGGTCTTTGGTGAATGGTCAATGGTCTCATTTCGGAGCTCGGCCATCGCCTGGTTGAGAATCTTCTGGTAGGTCTCGTAGCCGAGGTCGGAGATGAAGCCCGACTGCTCTGCGCCGAGGAGGTTGCCTGCACCACGGATGTCGAGATCCTGCATGGCGATGTTGATGCCTGAACCAAGGTCGGAGAAGTTCTCGAGGGCCTCCAGACGACGGCGCGACTCAGGATTAAGGGCTGCCAACGGGGGTGCCAGCAGATAGCAGAACGCCTTACGGTTACCACGGCCTACGCGACCACGCATCTGGTGAAGGTCGGAGAGGCCGAAGTTATGGGCACCGTTGATGATGATGGTGTTGGCATTAGGGATGTCGATGCCGTTCTCGACGATGGTGGTGGAGAGCAGCACGTCATAGTCGTAGTTAGAGAAGTCGAGGATGATTTGTTCAAGCTCGTCTGGCTTCATCTGTCCATGGCCGATGGCCACACGGGCATCAGGGACATGGGTGTGGATCATCTCGGCGATATGGGTGAGGTCGCTGATACGATTGTTGACGAAATAGACCTGTCCGTTGCGCGACATCTCGAAGTTGATGGCGTCGGCAATGATCTCCGCGCCAAAGGTGTGTATCTCTGTCTGGATGGGATAGCGGTTGGGCGGCGGTGTCTGGATGACGCTGAGGTCACGGGCTCCGACGAGCGAGAACTGCAGGGTGCGCGGAATGGGCGTAGCCGACATCGTGAGGGTGTCGACATTGGATTTCATCTGGCGCAGCTTCTCTTTGGTAGAGACACCGAACTTCTGCTCCTCGTCGATGATGAGCAGGCCAAGATCCTTGAACTTCACCGTCTTGCCGATGAGTTTATGCGTACCTATTATAATATCTATCTTGCCATCGGCCAGATCCTTCAGCAGCGCCGTGGTCTGTTTAGCCGACTTGGCACGGGTGAGGTAGTCCACACGCACAGGCATGTCCTTCAGTCGCGAGGAGAAGGTACGGAAATGCTGATAGGCCAGTACCGTCGTCGGCACAAGCACAGCCACCTGTTTACCGTCGGTAGCGGCCTTGAAGGCGGCACGCACCGCCACCTCGGTCTTGCCGAAGCCCACATCGCCACAGACGAGGCGGTCCATGGGCTTCGCCTGCTCCATATCGGCCTTCACGTCTTGTGTGGCCTTCAGCTGATCAGGCGTATCTTCATAGAGGAAACTGGCCTCGAGCTCATGCTGCAGATAGGTGTCGGCACTGAAGGCAAAGCCCTTCTCACGACGGCGCTTGGCGTAGAGTTTGATCAGATCGCGGGCAATATCCTTGATATGTTTCTTCGTGCGCTCTTTCAGTCTCTCCCACTGGCCTGTTCCAAGCGTGGAGAGACGGGGCGGCTGTCCATTGTCCTGCGACTTGTACTTTGACACCTTATAGAGGGAGTGGATGGAAACATAGATGCTGTCGCCATTCTGATAGATGATTTTGATCATCTCCTGATAAGCGGGATCTCCAGACTTCCCGGATGCCCCTGAACTGATCGGCATGCGTACCAAACCACCGAACTTGCCCACACCATGATCCACATGCACCACGTAGTCGCCAATCTCAAACTGTTGGATCTCCTTCAAAGTGAGGGCCATCTTGCCACTGCGGGCCTTATCGCTCTTGAGGTTATACTTGTGGAAGCGGTCGAAGATCTGGTGGTCGGTAAAGATGCAGATACGCAGGTCGTTGTCGGCAAACCCCTCATGAAGGGTGTTTTGGACTGGGGTGAATGTGATACTGGCCTTTTCGGCAAAGATATCCTTCAGACGCTCATTCTGTTTCTGACTGTCAGCACAGATATATATCTGATAGCCCTTTGAGAGATAGTCCTCAAACGACTGCCTGAGCAGGTCGAAGTTCTTGTGGAAGAGGGGTTGCACAGAGATATTGAAACGGAGCACAGAAGCGTCAGGCACAGAGGGGCGATGGCCAAACTCGATACGTCGGAAATTAAGGGCATCACTCATAAACTGCGCCCCAGTAACCAACTGTAACTCACGGTGCAACTGACGTTCAATCTCCTCGCGTTCCATCTCCGTGGCCGACTCCAGCTGTTCGGTACGTGCCTGGGAGGAGAAACCCTCCTGATAGGTGCGGTCGATGGCATCGCGGACATAAAGGAAGTCTTTCGTCACCAACAGCACATCCTTAGGCACAAACGAGAGGAACGGCACCTTCTCAACGACCCCCATAGCCATCTCAGGCACGATCTCCACCTGCTCACGCTGTTCCTTGGAGAGCTGGTCTTCCACCTCGAACGTACGGATAGAGCCGATATCGTCGCCGAAGAAGTCGATACGGTATGGATACTCACAACTGAAGGAATAGACGTCGAGGATGGACCCACGCTGGGCGAACTGTCCTGGTTCGTAGACGTAGTCCACCTCACGGAAGCCAAACTCGAGGAGTGTCTTACAGATATCCGCGACATCAATCGTCTGATTCTTCTCCAGCCTCAGCGTACGGTCATCGAGTTCCTGCTTCGACACGACAAGCTCTGCGAGGGCCTCAGGATAAGTGACGATATATGTCGAGGAGTGTGGAGTGTGGAGTGTGGAGTGAGATTTGTCTGTGGCAGAAACATTAATCCTCGAAAGCACTTCTGTGCGGAGGATCTCGCTGGCAGCATCGCGCTGGGCATACTTCACCGCCCGCCGATAGCTGGAGGGAAAGAACAGCACGTTGTCCGTACCCATCATCTGTGTCAGGTCGTGATAAAAATAGCCTGCCTCCTCGGCATCCTGCAACACAAAGAGCATCCGTCTGGGGCTCCTGGCAGCCAGACTGCTGAACATCAAAGGTGCCGATGAAGCCAACAATCCCTCTAGGAAAATCGTCGACTTTGAAGATTTTCCCAGTTCCTTTGCCAGTGCCGACACTTGCGGCAACTGGCTATAATGCGCCACTAATTCCAGTATATTCATGACGAATTGATTGCAAAGGTAATAAAAAAAGTGAAAAACACGGCGCTTTTTCACTTTTTTTATTACCTTTGCACCATCAAAGCATAGAACAATGCACAAAAGCGACAGTATAGTCATAATACCGACCTACAACGAGATGGAGAACATCGAGAAGATCATTCGTGCGGTGTTCGCGTTGGAGAAATGTTTCCACATCCTCGTGATTGACGACGGTTCCCCCGACGGGACGGCTGCCATCGTCAAGGGAATGATGGCTCAAGAGGAATTCGTAGACCGTCTCTTCATCCTGGAGCGCAGCGGGAAGTTAGGGCTCGGCACAGCTTATATTACAGGTTTCAAATGGGCGCTTGAGCGCGACTACGACTACATCTTCGAGATGGATGCCGACTTCAGTCATGACCCTCACGACCTACCACGACTGTATGCTGCCTGCCACGATGAGGGTTACGACCTCTCGATAGGCAGCCGTTATGTTTCGGGAGTGAATGTCGTGAACTGGCCCATCGGCCGTATTCTGATGAGCTACTTCGCCTCGAAGTATGTAAAGATCGTCACCGGCTTCAAGGTGCACGACACCACTGCGGGCTTTGTCTGCTACAAGCGCCGAGTGCTCCAGACCATCGAGCTCGACAATATCCGTTTCAAGGGCTACGCCTTCCAGATAGAGATGAAATACACCGCCCACAAGATCGGCTTTAAAATCAAGGAGGTGAGCGTCATCTTCGTCAATCGTAAGGAGGGTGTCAGCAAGATGTCGGGTGGCATCTTCGGCGAGGCATTCTTCGGTGTGATGAAGCTGAGATGGGATGGTTGGAAACGGAAATACCCGAAACCTGTTGACTATAGTTTATAGTTTAAAGTTTATAGTTTATAGTTTATAGATGATTACACTGTTATACAGAATATATCAGATTGTTATCGGACTGCCAGTGGTGGTCATTTGTACCATCGTAACCGCCTTGGAGGTGGGTATCGGCACGACCATCGGCAACGGCCACTTCTGGGGGTATTACCCTGGGCGCTGGTGGGCAAAGATCATCCTCAAGGTTCTGCTGATACCCGTGAAGGTTGAAGGGCGTGAGCATCTGGCAAAAGACCAGAGTTATGTGTTCGTGGCCAACCATCAGGGTATCTTCGACATTTTTCTCGTCTACGGTCATCTGGGCCGTAACTTCAAGTGGATGATGAAGCACCAATTAGGAAAAATACCCTTCATCGGCTATGCCTGTCGGAAGTCGCACCAGATATTCGTCGACAAGAGTGGTCCCAAGAAAATCAAGAAGACCTACGACACGGCACGGGAGATTCTGCAGGAAGGCTACAGCGTGACGGTGTTCCCTGAGGGAGCCCGTTCGTTTACAGGTCACATGGCAAAGTTCCGCAAAGGTGCCTTCGCACTGGCCGATGAGCTGCAGCTACCCGTGGTGCCGCTGACCATCAACGGCTCTTTCGACATCCTGCCCCGTACCAGAGGATTTGTTAACATCATCGACTGGCATCCGCTCAGGCTGACTATCCATGAGCCTATCTTCCCTACAGGCAAAGGACCCGAGAATATCGAGGCCGTCAGGAGTCAGGCTTATGATGCCGTGATGTCGGCACTCGTTCCCGAATACCAAGGCTATGTAGAGAACCCTGACCAATGATAGCACAGGCCCCATACATATACTTATTTCTGATTCTGATTCCAGACCTATACTTAGACTGGCGCTATTGGCGGCATAAGTATCAAGTCGGAGGACGCCTGATGCGATGGCTTCCCTCCATCGTCCTCACGGTCTATACCATCGCGCTGGCCTTGATGAAGAAGTTCATCCCCGACAATCCCGGCATATTATATATATACCTGGTGCTGCTGGTACTCTTCGCCGTCACCAAGGCCGTGTTCATGCTCTGTTCCATCACAGGACTGGGATTCTGTCGTTTGTTCAAGACCAAAAAGAACTTCGGTAATCTGGTGGGACTCCTCTGTGTGCCTGTCATCTGGTATATCCTCTTCTACGGTATCTTCATCGGCTTCAACAAACTGGAGGTGAACCGTCATACCTACACCTCCCCTGCCCTGCCCGAGGCCTTCGACGGTTATAAGATTGTGCTGTTCTCCGATGCCCATGTCGGCAGCTATACAGAACGTAATGAAGAGGTTCTGAAACGGGCCATCGACAGCATCAACGCCCAGCAGCCAGACCTCATCGTGTTCGTGGGAGACCTGCAGAACACCCAACCACAAGATATCTACCGCCACATAGACGTGCTGGGTTCGCTCAAGGCGAAAGACGGCATCTACTCCATACTCGGTAACCACGACTATGGCGACTATATCTGTGGCAACACGGCCAGGAAAGTGGCGAACTGTCGTGAGACCATCAGTCTGGAACGGCAATTCGGATGGACGGTGTTGCAGAATGAGCATCGCAACATCAGTCGTGATAAGTCAAGCATTGTCATTGCCGGCATGGAGAACGATGGCGACGGCATCAAATTTCCCCAAAAGGGTGATGTCCCAAAGACGCTGAAGGATGTGAAAGAGGGCGCTTTCATCCTCATGCTCGAACACGATCCCTCTGCTTGGCGACGTAAGATCATCCCTGATGGAAGAGCCCAGCTCACCCTCAGCGGCCACACCCATAAGATGCAGTTCTCCATCTTCGGCTGGTGCCCGATGACGATCTACCAGAAAGAGGTCAACGGCTGGTATCAAGAAGGCGAGCAATCACTCTTCGTCACCGCCGGCCTCGGTGGTCTGATTCCTTTCCGGTTCGGATCCACGGGTGAGATTGTCGTCCTGACCCTCCGAAAGTCATAAAGCGGACTCTCGTTTCTTGAAATAGGCCTGAACCTTTTCCCAATCAACATTGAGAATCTCCACCGGACTATCATAGTCGGTAGCCGTTGCTTTCTGGTTCTTGAGGTCGAAGCGTACCACGATTCTGTCTTCAACGCAGACACTGGTGGGGAGGCTATCGAGAAGGATAACATCAAACCACCCACGTTTTTGTTTGATTTCTATACTGTCTGACGACGTTTCGTCGGTCTTCATCAAAAAAAGGTGCTCCATGAAACACTCCTCGTCGGCTTTCACATACCAGGTAAGTGTATCGGTGCCGAGGGTTCCCGGTTCGGTAGACCTGACTGTCACCATCGCAGAATCGC